>JGI24004J15324_10000304_pt1 | contig 19771 bp, 25 predicted proteins | sample LinPmetageLP32_FD_15324 | JGI IMG/M metagenome (IMG submission 15324)
CCTAAATTAACCCTCTATGGTACGGTCTGTAGGAATTGAACCTACACGTCTTGCGACAATAGGCATAACCTATCGCGTCTACCTCTTCCGCCAAGACCGCAGTACTATTTTACTTTATCCCAGATAATTTTGCAACCAGTATGCTCTAACGATTTAGCATAGTCACGTTCACGTCGTTTGCCACCTTCAACATTATCGACATAGTATGAATCAAATATCCATTTGCTTTTTGGTAATTCTTTGCCGTCTTCGTCTTTTGTTTTGTATGCTGTAAACCCCATTAAAAATAACTCCTTTGTTTTCCTTGCCTCTTTAGATCCAGTGTGATACAATGCAGACCACCATCCCAGAAATATCTGTGACGCCATGGAATATGCACAGGTTCCATTTTGTGTTTTTTCAAAAATGCGTTTACTTGTTCGTTGTTAGGATTGGATACACAAACATGATGTTCGTCTAGCACTAATACGTTGACATCAAATACAGTTTCTTCAACATAGCCAACCCAATCGCTCAACCATGTATCTACAAAATTAATTAATTCGTCATTGTGTTCTTCACCAGGCACCCACCATTTGCCTCTTGTTTTGCTTTTGATAGTGCTCCATTCTTCGACCTTGTCCCATGATTGATCCGGCAAGTACAATACGTCCCATCCTGGAAAAGTTTCTTCATACTGTTGGATATCTTTTAGGCTCAGGATCACTCCGGGTTTGAGTGTGTGGAAACAACTGTCATTGTGTCCACCTATGGTCACTGGCACAATCTCAAACTCAGGAAAATGTTTTGCCACTAATAAATTACCTTCGGGTGTTGATTCCATGGTATCTATAAAAACTTTATCGCCCACTACAGTCATGCATGGTGCCGCTAAGAACATCTCTGCGTCTTTGTCTGTGAAGTGATTTTGAAAAAACTTAGGTTCTAAAAGTATATCTTTTGAATTGTATTCCCGCAACGTTTTCATTATGCCGGGATTGTCCATTTGGGTGAATAGCAATTTTTCGCCCATCACTAACTGAGCGTCTCTCGGCTGTAGGCTGTTTCGTGGTAATGATTTCTTATCCATCCAGTTCTCTACATCGTCATAAAGAGTTGGTGTTTGTATTACTTCGCACCCAAAGTCTTTTAATACAGATTTAAAATAATCTAGTTCTTGTAAAGTTTCTTCTGTGATTCGTAGTAATGGATCTCTAATTTTGTCAGATTTGATATTGTCCCAGAACTCTAATGGATGGCAACTGCCTAACAATACAGTTTCTAATTTATCCCACTTGTTCCAGATGTTATAGGCGCCCATGTGCATATTTAAACACAGACGAGCGCCTCATAAAATTTAGTAGTCTCGGTATAGTCTTAGGACTTCCTTGACCACTGGATGTCGTTGTACATCAGAACGATCGAATTCCTGTAAACAGATTCGATGTGATGCACCGTCTCGCATAAGTCTAATAAAGTCAAGCAGGCCATTCTTATGCTCTCGATCTGCTTGAGCCAAGTCTCCGGTGATAACCATTTTAGATCTATCACCTATCCTTGTTAACAACATTTTAAATTGAGATGACGTGGCGTTCTGCATTTCGTCTCCGATGATAAAAGCATCTTTGAATGTGCGTCCACGCATGTATGCCAGTGGAGCAATCTCAATGTCTCCTTGTGCAACCATTTTTTCAACTTCGTGTTTGTAAAAATGATTTTCGAATACATCAATGATTGGTGTTACCCATGGTTCCATCTTCTGGTTTAAACTGCCAGGAAGGAAACCGTGTTGTTCATCGATAGACACAGCAGGTCTCGTTATCACTATCTTGTCGAAACGTTTGTCCTGGTAGCCACGTATGGCTGACTCTACGGCCAGTAGTGTTTTGCCTGTTCCAGAAGGACCAACACCCAATATGATATCTGTGTGATTGCTCGCTATCAAATTGTAGTATTCTTTTTGGTTTTCTGTTTTAGGAGTGTTGTGGACTATTTTCTTTGGATAGTAATCTGCTATTTCTATGATGTTTTTGAGTTTCTTTTGTTTCCTCTTTGATGACATATAATCTCCTTGTTGTTGTCGTACAATATTTAAAATCGATTATCAGGGAAAGATGTGTGTAGTTTAATGGGAGATCTGTTGTGCTATATACATTCAAATTTGCGTGAAAAACTTAACTACTGAGTTTGTACAGCATGGTTGAATGTTCTATTGAACTGCTCTTTGGCAATCTTGTTCACAGTCTTTTTCCATCTGTTTCTGTACTTCATACCAAACACTGTGTTGGCATCTAGGTGTGTTGACAACCACGAGTCTGTGGATAGCCTGCCGTTGCGTGCCAGTATCTCTGCTTCTAGTTGTCCTGCCGACCATTGGCACTGTCCTATCGTCATTAAAAAGTTACTTGGCCCTGTGGCACCGTGTTCCATACAAGCCACTAAACATTCCTTTGAGTTGGTTGCCCAAACTTCATCGTTGAACTTGTGTGTGGTAGATCCTGCTGACCAATCAGGTGTGTGTAACACAATCACCTTGTTCAATCCAACAGGTCCCCCGTAGAACACATATTGGTTGGGTTGTTTTTTGACTGACTTGATCCCAAAGTCTTTGCCCAGTTCTAAGGGCGTTGGTGTGTGTACAGGTTTGTTTATTATCAACCCCATGGAGTGTGAACGTGAATGTTCGAGCACCAGTATTACTGATTCCCTGAATCTTGCATCACGCATGGTTGGTTTTGCAACTAGGAATTTTCCTTCTAGATCTAGCATCATACATATTTAGTGATCAAATTACACATTATAAATCCTATGTTGTTGCGTAAACTAAAGCACAGCAACTACTCTATAACTAAATTTTTAGAGGTAATGGATGTAAAATATCAGATAGTGCAAAATGAGCCCGATTGGATTGTGGTACATCCTATGTTCGGCAACTACTTGATTCACGACACATCCATACTAGAGACACTTTCGGAAGACAACTTACAAAGATTAAAATCAGGTAAATCTAGTTTGTTGTTTTGGTATCCGTACGAAACTGAGCATTATGGCCATCCTAATGTGCGTAGGCAGATAGAAGGATGTCTAGATGCTGTTGGAGGCATCAGTGATCGAGTCTTCTTGGTTACAGGAAACTTGAACGCACCTTTCAAACCATACCCTATGAAATTAGTTAATGCATGGTATAAAAACATGAACGAAGTTTTCTATGATTACGTGGCAAGAGTATCTCCAGAGTTCCACGGCGAAATACAAAAATGTATTCACAGGAACAGGCTACTAGAGAACGTCACACTGGCAGAGTTGAAGAAACTGCCATTCCCAAAAGACTTTGCCTTATACAAGGTACAAGATATATTGACTAGAGATTCACTAATAGGAGTGCGGGAGCGAGTCAAATCGATTCCTCTGCTTTGGTTTGATTGGCAGTTGACCGATTTCCTACGAGAGCGTAACGAGTTAGATCAGTTGCAAAACTCGGCGTCATACAAAGACAACAAGAGTAAAGCCTACATGTGTTTGAATGGTAAGGACAAACACACTCGCAGATATCTATTGGATCGATTGCCTCTAGAGAAAGGACATGTGAGTTATGTGTGTTATGATAATGTAGACTATCACATCAAAGGCACCACTCCGGTTCCTATCATATTAGATCAAGAGAGGCACTCTATCAAACGCAATGACAGGTGGATGAATCCTCAAATATATCATGACGCATACATTAATGTTGTTACTGAGGCTTTCCCTGATAAAGAAATTGATTGTTTCATTACAGAAAAAATTTTCAAACCAATGTTGCAGATGCAACCTTTCATGATACAAGGAAACAAAGGAACCCTTGCTAAATTACGTGAATATGGATTTCATACGTTTTCAGAACTGTGGGACGAGTCGTATGACGAACTTGAAACTTGGCAAGAACGAACAGACGCCATGCTAGAACAATTACACAGTTTCTGCACATTATCTACACAAGATCAATTGGCTAAATGCAAACAGGTTTGGTGGTCGTTATTGCACAATCAAGAAATGGTTCTCAAAACATCTACTGATGTAACCAGGTCGGCATATCTAGCAGATATCTTAAGGGCATTTTCATCAGGTGGATGATTCCACCACACAGTCAAGTCAGTCATCAATTTACTCCTGACACCTTTCATGCTCAGTGTGAGAGTACCCCACCCTTTGGATTCACAGCATCTTTCACCATGAAAACCACAGACAAATATGTCGTCATACTTTTCTACTATCGATAGTGTGTCGTAAAATTTTAGATCTTGTTCTTGCACTGCATGATCCGAATGTATCTCGTTGATGTGATCTTTGCACCACATGATATCGGCAACGGGTCTGGCTTTGTTGATGAATTTGTTAATGGAGTCGATTAGTCGGTGTTCTTGTGGACCGCGCCACTCGTCATATGATTGCCAAAGGCAACTGATTATTATTAAATTTTTTGAAGCAACCATTCATACAATGGAGTACTGAATTCTAATTTGTATGTGCCTTCCCAACCCATGAACAGGCATGCGGAGCCGTCTCGCTCTTTGCCCACAACTTCTTTAGGTTGTCTGCCGGCCTCTGTTTCATCTGAGTACCATGGTTCAGGATAGATTGGTCTGTATTCACCTTCGTATGCAATCACACCTATGTCTATGTCTTCTATCACTATCTTGTTGATTACAAGAGCAGTGCTTGAATTCTCTGAGTATGAGTGCTCTATTTCTAGTGTGTGCGTGTCGTCTTCTAGATGGACGTTCATAGTTAATTCTTTGGTTTCCTTGCCGGTAAGTTCGATAGGTTCGATGACTTTATCGTTTATCTTGATCGATCCTCTAGTTTTGTCTTCGTCGGTTTCTTGCCCTGGGCAACTAACTTCGATTTTAATTTCTACGGTGTCCATGTTCTAATCCTTGTTGCTTGTATATATCAGGTTATACAATTCAGGCATGAATTTTTTCATTGGCTGGTCACGTGATTGATCTAGCCATGTTTGCCTTCGTAAAAATTCTTGCCATTGTGAGGAGTCATCCGACTCACCACACATCTGATCCATTAATTTGCGTGAACGCCAGTATGTAGATTTTAACATTATCTCGTCTTTGATGTGTTGGGGCATGTTTACAGCATCATAGCAGGTGGGTCTGCTGACCCAGTTCCATCCAACGTGATCCCAACCAAACCATTTATCCAAATGCTTGAGTATGCGATCGCTGTCCCATATGTTCAGCACACTGAAAGTTGGATTGGCCCACAGCACAAATTTATCATCTCCACCCACTACATCTTTCCATTGTTGCACAGTTTGTGACACTTGTTGCCAACTGCCTGTGCGGACATATGCGAATGACTCGTCGGTCACTGCGTCTAATGAAAATGTAATGCGTATGCTCTTGAATCTCGACAGGCAATCGATTAATTCTGCACGGGGTGCCTGTGACCCGTTGGTTGTCAACACTAGGTTGATGCCACTGGCGATGCTGTCATCTACTGAGTTCAATGTGGGTATTAACCTCGTGTTCAACAATGGTTCTCCACCGAACAGTTCCAGATGATCCACAGTGTGCAGATACTGTTTGATGTCTTGCCATTCTTGTTGATCCCATTGTGTCTTGGTGTGCCTCTGCATTAACTCGATGGCATCAGAATTTCCCTCTCCTGCCAATCGTCTGGTCTCACTCAACCAACCAGTCGAGTAATCGAGTGAACAGGACCTGCAGGCAAAGTTACATGTGTTAGAGAAACTCCATTGGATCGATCTTACGGTGGGGGCCTGGTCAAGGTGACCAAGATCACGGTGTTGACTGTTGTAGGCATGCCTGGCCGATTTGTAACCGTTGCGTTCTGTTTTCCAACAGCCACTACATGCAGGGTGTTGTTGACCATTTGACAATGCATCTCTAACTGATTGGAAATTGTCAAATGCTTCTGCTATCGTGCCAGTGACAGAATGATCACCTCTGGCCACGCAACAAAAATTTTTCGAGTCACCTTCTATGTGAATGTTGTAGTCTGGTTGGGCACAGTATGTGTCTTTGGGCATACACTATTTAAAGTGTTCTGCGATCATCTTGTGTGTTTTCGGACCTGGATGTGTGCCGTCTCTGCCCAAGTCGGGCATTTTTTTGTTCCAATCTTTGTATATGGAGTGGAAGTACACATACTTGAACTCAGCACCATGTGTTACACAGTGGTACTGTATGGCGTCAACCACACGTTCACAGTTGATCTGTATTTCACGATCAGACATCATGTGTCCTGGCATGGTTGATCTTGGGCCTATGATTGTGGGTGTGTCATGATCGATCCAAAACTCTCTACGCACCGAAGGAGGTGAGAGCATGAACACNCTNCGTGGTTTGATCACAGCAATCCAATGACGTGCTAGGCGGTATGCAGTTTCGTGAGCACCACCNGCCTGTCCTAAGTTGCACATGGTTCCACCCACACTATCGTTCACATGTTGGCACCACGTTTCGTGTAGATTGACTCCAATGCCCAGTGTGTTGGAACAGCCAAGATATATGTTGGTGTCTCGGCCTAGTGTTGTCAAATCGTGTTCACAACGAAAGCCTTGTGCATTGAAACGGTATTTGATATCTTTGGTGTATGTCTCGGCCTCAACAGTGTCGGATGGGTAGTGATCGAGTGTCTGCCCAGCGACATGCTGATGCATGGATGTGGGTAAGTCAAATGCAAGTTTCATTGGAAGTGTTTTGCTATGGCCTCATGAGATTTGGGACCGGGGTGTTGTCCGTCAGTGCCGAAGTCTACCACGTCCTCGGCCACGTCTTCCCAAGTTACTATGTCGATGGGTATGCCACCCACGCAATATCGTATGGCATCCAACATCCTCAGTTGATGCAGTTGTATCTCAGTTTCGTTTGTGAATTCGGGGAGGTTGTGACTGCCGGCCTGGTACCGCCTGAAGTAGTCCTTTTCAGGATCGCTCAGGAAACATTCTCGCCTGCCCATGGGTGGTGTCAGCAGTCTTATGCGTGGTGGTTTCACCACTGTGATCCAATACCTCAACAGCCTCCATATGGCCTCCAAGGATGCACCAGGCTGTGCTATGCAGTAATGCCTCTCGATCAACGAGTGCCACGTCTGATCCATGTCCACGCCAATGCCGAATGTGTTGGAACAACCTACTGCTATGGGGTCTCCTATCTTGCGATATCGGCTCCTGAATGGTGTCCATGGTTGGTTAACTTGATCGGGCAATACATGTTGTCGCCTCAACCACGCCCGGTCTGGTTTGAATGGTTTGCTCATGCTATTCGAAATATTCTGATATCATCTTGTGTGTGTTTGGTCCAGCATGTTGTCCGTCTCTGGCATAGTCTCCTATATCTCTAAACCTATGATCGAATAGGTGCAGGTATGTGTAATGGAATGGTATACTTGATGTTTGGCATATGAAGTTGATTGCGTTGGTCACACGTTCTCTATTGATCTCTATCTCCTGCTCGGACACCATGGTATTGGGCAGAGGTAGATGACCACCAAGGCCTAATATTTCTATATCATTGTCGCTGACCCACACTTCTCTGCGTGTGTTGGGTGGTGACAACATGTACACAGCACGTGGTTGCACCAATGGTATCCAGTGTGCGGCCAACCTATAACACGTCTCCACAGCACCTCCTGCCTGACCCATGTTCAGCATCACGCCTCCCACACGGTCATTCACATGTTGGCACCATGTTTCATGTAGGTTCACTCCTGTGCCCAGTGTGGTGGAGCAACCGAGATACATGTTCACAGTGTGTGGTTCTAGCACATTGATGTCGTTGTCACATCTAAATCCTTGTGCGTTGAAACGGTATGCTATGTCTTTGTCGTATATCGCGGCCTTGGGAGTGTCTGTCGGAAAGTGTTGTAGTGTAGTTCCAGCAACGTGTTCGTGCAATGATGCCCCAGGATTAGCAAGTGACATCTTCATTGAGCCGAACTTTACTAAGGACTTCAGTGCATCATTAATCATCGTCGTCCTCGTTCATGTTGGACAATAGATCCCTTAAACCCTTGGACGTTACTTTAGCACTCACCTTCGGTCCAGGACCTGCGACCGGACCGCTGGTCGCTTCGCTCTGATCTGTGGCACTTGGTGTTACCATGCTCTGTCTTTTCATATTGCCGTATATGGTCGATCTCTGTTTGGAAAATGATTGATATTCTTCATCTTCTGATAGATCCGATATACGCAAACAATCAATGTCAAACTCCAAGTCTACCTTTTGTCCAACACCACTTGATGATCTAGTCTTCATAAACTGTATCTGATATCTGCCACGTTCACGCATTGCCCGTGATGTGAATATACCAATCACGTTGTCTGATGTTTGTATCTTACTCAAACCACCTGCTATGTGTGAATGATCGAATTCAATTTCTTCTACTGCATCTCTGTTCAACTGTGATGCTGTACACAATAACAGTTCTAAGTCTACTGCCAAGTTCCTAAGTTCTTCTGACACATACTTGTCTTTTACGAACAAGTCCGATGGTGATACCCTCTTGTTCAAAGGCATCATTAGATCCAAATAATCAACCAGTATAGCATCACACTTGACACCATGCTTGATCTCAAACTCTTTGATGTATGTTCTTATGGAAAGTGCAGTTGCACCTGATGGCAAATACTTGATCACCAGTTTGCCTGCTGTTTTGGCCTTTGCTTTTACTTTCAGTTCTACATTGTCGATCTGTTTGAATATTTCTCTTGCTGGTGTTTGTGCAACCATAGAATCAATACGCATGGCACACAATGCTTCACTCAACTCTAAACTGATGTAGATCACATTCAGACCTTGTTCGACCCAGTTCACTGCCATGTTCTGCAAGAACAAACTCTTACCTGCACCAGATCCACCTGCGAACAAGTTAAGTTCACCTCTGTTGAATCCACCAAACAGTTTCTTGTCTAGTCCTGCCCAACCTGTGGACACAGTACCGTTGTTGTCTTTGAGTGCAGTCAGTCTTCCTTTTGGATCTTCGAAGTAGTCTGTACCCAAGTCTTTGGTCAATCCAACCTGCACAGCATCTTTTATTTTTTGTTCTACAGCACCATACTCACCTTTCTCCAACATGTCTGCTGAAGTCAGTATCGCACCTTCGAGTGCTTTGTGTCTACAAAAGTTTTCAAACTCATCCAAGGAACCAGTTGTAGTGTGCTGGATCAATATCTTGGGCACTCTTAAGTGCGACACCAGTCTTTGCTTTTACCATTTCTAATTCTGGCAACTGCTTGTAGTCATCGGAATACTCTTTTATAAATTGTGCAACTGGTTGTAAGTCTCTGTTGAAATACTTTGGATCGAATATGTTTTGTATTCTTGAATATGATTCTGCATCATTCAACATCATTTCAATAAACAATGTTTGTATGTCTTTGTTGTAATCTATCTGTTGAGCCATTTTTTCGCTGTCAATTCTATTTTAAGTTTGGAGTCTTGTATTGTAGCAAGAATACTTTTGAAAGTCAATAGTTTACCATATTTTACAATAGCATCTCCTACGTCTATCACATCATCACCCCAGTTTGGAAATGCCACAGACCAACCATAGTCTACGGCTTTTGTAATCATCTTGCGTCCAGCCTCATCACGATCTGGCACTACAACCACTTTGCGTTGTAAGTTGTTAATCATTTCTGCTTGTCTTTGGTTTGGTTCAGATCCTAGCACAGCCACACCATCTAGTGCTATTGCATCCATTGGACCTTCGCACACCAATACAAATTGTCTGTTATAATTTTGTACGTCACAGTTGAACACATAACCAGGTGGTACATCTGTAAAGTATTTTGCTATCTTGTAATTCTTCTCACCCAACCATCTTCCTGTGTAACCTATGATTCCTTGTTTGTGATAAAATGGAATCAACAGTCTTTGATCCATCTGATTGTCTTTGCTGGTGCTCCAATAGAACGGATAGTCTTCCAGTTGTAGATGTCTATCATTGATGTGTTCTATTGCTTTGACTAATCCATCAACCAACCCTCTTGCTTCGAGATCGTTTTCGTTGACCCAGTGCATGATTGGTTTGGAACCTTTGGGCAAAGTCTTTTCCTTGAAGTGTATCGGTTTGTATTCACGTTTGTATTCAACTGTCTCGTCCATGTGTCGCAATGCTTCTAATCCCATCTTGCGTATTTCATCTACTGTGAATCCCATGTAACCCAAAAACTTTTTCATTTTAAAGTTTAGATTTCTGCCTGGTGTGTAGTTTGCTTTGTACCCACAGTTGAAACAGTGAAACTGTATGCCACCGTCTGGTGGTATGCGTACACCACCTCTGCCCCTTGTGTCTGCTGACTCACCGAAGTGATGACAACAAGGAGCATTGAAACTGGTCCAACCACTTGGTGTGGTCTTACGTTTGGTAGGCATACGACTCACGAATGTCTGCTGAATCTGATTGATCATTACGTTTATTATACTATACGATCAATATTTGTCAAACTTACTCGTTGGTTTTACCACCACCGGTCAACACCTTCAATCTACCAAGACCGTTGGTGCTAGGTGATAAGGGCCTAGTGTAGTAATCTTTGTGATATGTGGTAATTTCTAATTTTGGATTGTGTCGGACCTTGTTATTTCTTTTATTGATCCAACGTACGAATGCGTCAAGTTTTTTTCTCATAGCCTGTTCTCCCTTTGCTTTTGCTTTTACTTTTTAACTTTTTGCCTATCTAATCTTTTGGATTAGCAAAATTATTTATCTGTAAATATCGTATGCGTAAAAATTTATATGATTCCGATAAGTTGATCATTATCATGTACGAACAACAACACAGGTACCAGGCCATGTTTGTGGGCAAGGCATTGTCATTCTCGAAAGACGTATGTGTGCCATTGCCACGTTACAAACATTTTCATTTGTTCGAACACGACATGATGCCGGCAATGTGGAACGAATGGTTCCTGGAAGACAACAACAAATGGTTAGACTATGGATGGCGCAGTGATCTTGACTTTGCACAAAAACAAGGATACCTAAACACACACAGAACTGATGAAGTTGATGTGATGTTGGAATCAAATCAATACGGTGTTATGGCAATTTGTGTTGATGAGATGAATCAATCTGTCCTTACAGAGATGGCGTTGATATTTCCTAGAGCAAAGATGGTTGCACTTACAAAAAGTAGGAAATTAAAAATACCATTTGGATTTAATTTATACTGTGCAGTAGATCCATCTTCCATATCTCCATATGATGCAACTTGGCAACATGGAATGGACATGTGGATCAGTAATAGACAAATCTCAATGAAGAAGATCACAAGTCAGTTGGGACTATCTATGGTCCAATCTGAACTGTGGGCATTTTTCAACAAGGCAGGAGAACATCTGCCTGGATACAAATCGAGTGGCCACTGGGGCAGGTATCACACGATAAGATTCACACTCGAACCAGAAACAATGGCAATGATAAAGATTACAGTAGATGGCATTACATTAGATCAACAAAAGATAAAACAGGAGCAAGATTTTTATTATGAAACTACAGGTAGTAAACCTATTATGGATTTCAGCATAAACCAAGTCAACATGAGCCATTCTACTATGTACAATATTATACACATTAAAAAATTTCAGATAAATGATCAAGATATGTTGGGAACTTTTTACCCAGCACCCCCACCACAGATATCACGCCAGTATACAGATGAACAACTAGGTGAAAAGAAATTGTGGTCTACGATTGACTGTGACGGGTATTGGAAAGTAACAACTGATGGGATCAATAATTTAAGTTGACATATCTAGCATGAACATTATATTATATACAGTATGCACACTAAAGTTTTAATAATAGGATCTGGTCCTGCAGGATATACTGCGGCCATATACGCCGCAAGAGCAATGTTAAAACCTGTGATGGTACAAGGATATCAACCAGGCGGACAACTTACAATTACAACTGATGTTGAAAACTATCCTGGCTTTGGAGATATTGTACAAGGTCCATGGTTAATGGAGCAGATGCAAAAACAAGCACACGGTGTTGGCACTGAACTAATCACTGACATGATCAAATCAGTAGATCTATCATCGAGGCCATTCAAAGCAGAAGGCGAAGATGGACAGTCATACACAGCAGATACAGTAATCATATCAACTGGTGCATCAGCAAGATGGCTAGGGTTAGAAAGCGAAACAAAATTCCAAAACAATGGTGTGTCAGCATGTGCAACATGTGATGGATTCTTCTACCAAGATCAAGAAGTAGTTGTGATTGGTGGTGGTAACAGTGCAGTCGAAGAAGCATTGTATCTAAGCAAAATTGCGTCCAAGGTCACACTGATACATCGAAGAGACAAATTAAGAGCAGAACAAATTTTGCAAGATAGACTTTTTGCAGATGAAAAGATTAATGTAATATGGAATGCCACTGTCGAAGAGATACTAGGAGACGAAACTGTTAACGCAATAAAAATAAAAAGTAAGGATGATGGTAGCACTATGGAGTATCCGACCAACGGTGTGTTTGTAGCAATAGGACATGATCCTGCCACAAGCATATTCAAAGATAAAGTCAACATGGATCGAGAAGGTTATATCATCACCAAACCTGATTCAACTGAAACAAACATACCTGGTGTGTTTGCCGCTGGTGATGTAAAAGATAAAATTTATAGACAGGCAGTTACTGCGGCTGGCATGGGTTGTATGGCCGCACTTGAGGCCGAAAAGTTTTTATCAACTTCTATATAAAATTTTATTAACACCCTGTAACAGCAATTCAAACTTATCACTACTATTCTGAGTGTTCTCGATTTTTAAAGTTCCGTTGGCTGCCTTTGTTGCAAGGTAAACTTGAGGTATGCCGTTAGTGGTAGAATTAAATGCGTTAAGGAAATGATTGAAGTCTTCTGTAGTAGATCCATCACCTTCTAGTGTAACTTTCTTTGTATGTTTCACTCCATGCTCGTCTGTGTATGCAAATCCAAATGATGAGCCACCAACGAATGGTTGTGCTGTGCCTACGTCGGCATCACCTGTAGTNGATCCTGTTTTTTCTCCTAAGGNAAATCCTGCCGCACCCAATGGCCCGATGCCTAATGCTCTGTCTCCTGCTGTTGCACCTGAGTATAAAACATCGAATGCTATTTTAGAATACACACCTTTGAATGTATAAATCTTTTGTTCAGTTGCAGATGTAAAATCTAAACTTGCATCTGATTCGCCATCCGGAACAATAGTACTCCACTCTTCTGAATTGCCTGTGGCGTAAGTTGCTGTGTCATCTAGTGTGCCTTTGATTGTAATAGTTCCTGTAAAGTCATCTAAATCAAATTGCACTGTGTGTACTGCTTGATTTGAATTATTGGCAGGGCGTGCAGATACTGTCGATGATTTCAAGTTCTTGCCATCTACTATGTACGAATTTATCACTGCTGATTCTATAAAGTCTGGGTAGATGCCACTCAGTACTTCTGCTGTGCCTGAGGCATCGTAGTCTGTGCCTGCGTACACAAGTTTTGTGATACCTTCACCGTCGTCTGTTACTTGTAATGAATAACTGTAAAATTGTGATGTCAATGCTCTAGTCTGGGATTCGGTTAGTGTAAGTTTAGCAATACCTTTGGTGGCATCTGCTATTGTAAGATTCTGTGATATCTTAGTTGCTCTATTTTCTTTATCTAAGAGATTGAATTTGATTGTATGATCACCTATGTTAACTTTTTTGTTATCGTGGTTATAAAATTGAAACTGTACTTCATTTTTAATACCCTTATAAAATTTTAACATTCTTTCATACATTTTTTCTTGTCTCCTGTCTCCGCTCGTACCTATGCCGCTATCAAAGTATATTGGTATAGTGTTGTCATATAAGTACGCAGTTTGTTTCGGCATAACATTTAAACTATTTATATTAGGGCAAATATATACTTTACACTATGAAAAATGTTTACTTGGCACAAATGAGCCTGGAAGTACCAGGGAGCAAATACTATTACTTTCCATATAGCGTCGGCGTGGTGTGGTGTTATGCCATAAATGATCCAGCAGTAAAGCAAAACTTTGCTTTAAAGGAAATTTTGTTTGTTAAAGAACCTATAGAAGACATTATAGATCGTATGGAAGATCCTGAGGTACTTGGGTTGAGCACCTATATTTGGAACACAAATTACAACGAGCAACTGGCCAAGGCAGTCAAAGCAAAGTGGCCTAAGTGTAAAGTTATTGTAGGAGGCGCGAATGTGCCCAACAACGACAATGAATATTTTAAAGAAAATCCTTACGTTGACTATCTCATCCATCAAGAAGGTGAGATTGCCTTTAAAACTTTAATGCGTAGTTTTCTTGGATTAGAACCAGATACTGAGGTCCCGGGTATCAGCATTAATCGTAACGGTGAAAGAGTTCAGACAGGCCCGAGTGTGAGAGTAAATGACTTATCCCAGATTCCAAGTCCTTATACGAGCGGTTTGTTCGACGACATGCTTAACAAATATGTGAAGAATGGGAATATCATATTGAACGCAATTATCGAAACAAACAGAGGATGTCCATTCAAATGCACATTTTGTGATTGGGGAGGAGTTACATTCAGTAAAGTACATAGGTTCGACATCAGTAGGATTGAGCAGGAAATTAAATGGTGTGCAGAGAACGGAGTCGAATATGTGAACAATACAGATGCTAACTTTGGTATCTTCAAAGATCGAGACATGGCTATTGTCGACATGCTCATAGAAACAAATAAAAAATATGGTTTTCCAAAGGTATTTGATGCACCATGGAATAAAAATAATAACCAAGTCACAGTAACAATGGCAAAGAAATTATTAGATGCAGGCATGATGCGTAGATTTACAGCCAGTTTACAAAGTATGAATCCAGATGTGCTGACTGCGATAAAACGCACAAATCTAAATGGTGAGCAATTAGACAACATTGTTTTAGACGCCCGCAGGATGGGAGTGAGTGTAAGCACAGAAATGATTGTAGGATTGCCCGAAGAAACATACGAAAGTTGGAAAACTGGTGTGGCAGAATTGCTTAGAGGCGGATTAATTATAGAAAGTTTTCCATTGGTGATGCTACAAAATAGTGAAATGGCAGATCCTGATTACAGAAAACAGTATGGAATAAGAACAAAAAGAATAAAGAGTTGGTTCAGTAACATTGTCGATGAATGGCAGGACATGGTAGTTGCCACCAACACAATGGACGAAAAGGATTACAAAAGGACTTGGTTGTGGACTTGGTTTACAGTCTTAGTCCAAGCAAATGGTCTTACACATTTGGTTGCGAAATATCTTGAAAAGAGGCATGATGTAAAGATACAAGATTTTTATGAAGCAGTGCTTGATAAGTTTTTAAATGATAGTTCGGCAGTTGCATATGAGCATTTGAAAAAATGGTCAGGATATGCTGATAGATTAGAGTACACTTACTTCATTGCTGGATTCCTTTACACCGATGTGCTCCTTGATCTTTCACAGCACAGGCGTGATAATTTTTTTGCAGATATACAAAAAGTCTGTGAGGAACTTGTAGATGATCCTATGCTCCCGCAAGTCATTGATCTACAACAAAAAATACAAAAGCAAACAGTTGCAAGTCAACATAGAGTTAATTACTCTGCTAACCTGTATGAATATATCATGGACGACAGCACGACACTAATTAAAGGTGAAACAACATATAGTATTATTGACACAGGTATTGAGGATAGATTTGAAGGTGATTGGAATTCGTTTATGACCTTTGCTCGTAAAAACGGTTCTTGGAGAAATAATATTACACAAATAGAACATGAACGAGTTATTTGAAGACATCCGTAAAAACTTTCCATTTATGGCTTTAGTCCAGGTAGGAACATTTGAATACGTGGGAATAGTAGCCAATCAAAATCAACAAGTTACATCACTTTATGATTACAGCAGGCTCAAATCAGAAACAGAAAAGAAAGCATTCATAGAAGCAGGCGAAACTTGGTGGAACGAAAGCAACAGATTAATACCTATAAACATATTCTTACACAAGGATATGCAAGATTTCAAACACTGCTTAGTAACTCACAACACAAAAGAAGTCAAGATAGTGAGTGGGCATGTTGTAAATCTAAGCAATATGAGAACTAGAAGAGTAAAACGTAGAACATTAACTTTGGTTCGTAAAGTCAAGTAAATTTAGTTGTATCACAATCACATACGCATAACCTATGGCATGTGCTTTTTTAAAGAAATAACCTTCATCTGGTTTGATCCAAACATCTTGCATGATTGTTGCCCAGTCACTGTCTGCTAGTTTTCTTTTACCTGGACGTATGATTGCCAACACAGCCGCTAGTTGGTCGATGCTTTGTGGATTCAGTTTGTTCACTAATGCGAAGTGATCTGATATATGGAACAGTTTGGATACTACATCTTGCCTTTTCAGTAAAGACCAATCAGGTTCTTTGTACATTAGTTCTATCAAATGTTGTTCATCACGCACACCTTCGTATGCTGATACGTTCAAGAAGTCGATCTTGAAGTAACCAAGTTTATCTGCAACCTCATAATCAAGTGACGCCAATCCTGACACTGGATCCATTGGTATGTCTTGTGCATAGATACCAGTATTGTGTTTGGTAATCTTTTTGTCTTTCCATATGGATGCCGGCACATGTTTTATAAGTTTTAGTGCCTTGTCTCTGTCTAATAAGTCTATGTCAATATCTGGCATTGTTTAATTGTAACATGTTTCTGTAATCTGTCTATCAATCCTGTCTCCACGGGCCGCCACATTTTGCTTCAAGTTCTTTCCTCAGTTTTTCTATTGCTTTTCTGCTGATCCTCGCTCTTCTTTGTCCTTCACTTTCTCTATTCTTTGGTGAATACGCATCTTTTGGATAGGCAGTTCTTATGCCTTTTTGTTCACTATCATCGTCTCCTTCTTTGCGTGGTATGAAATGTATGTGTGGCCAGAATACAGATTGTCCTGCACATTCACCTATGTTCATACCTACATTAAATCCATCAATGCGTCCTGCATCTTTTTCGTCTGACCCATGTTGGTATGCTTCTGCCATTGCTTCTGCCACATATCTTGGTCGATCGATTTTTGGTATGAACAAGAGATGTCCATCACACGCAGGATATTTGTCTCGGTATACAACAACTGTATCTGTTTCTCTTATTTTATATTTTTCTTGATTTGGATCGTTGTTCCAACAACTGTCTTCATACGAGTCTGGATAATCTTTGCTTTCATGTGGCACCCATTCTTTGTAGTCAGCCATTTGGTATATCTCCAAATTTGTTCGCACACATGTCATGCATCTTTTTGGCACCAAGTGTACAGTCCTCTAGCCATTCATCGTGTTGATGATATGGTCTATGTTTTGATAGATGCTTGTAACATCTAAAGTCTATGTTCATTTCTGCACACATCTTAGTAATGCCATATGCGGTGTGGTCCAAGCAGTCGGCGTTGAATTCTTGTGTGAATGAGTCACTTGTAGCACAAGATATATTCCTGTCATTTCCTAGTATGCCAGACACTTCGTCTTCTGGAGTATGATATTTTTCTTTTATATGCATATCGTTCTCGATTATTTTTGTAATTTCATAAAATCCTTGTGTATCTTTAGAAAATGCCCAACCATAGTGGCACACAAATGAAGGAAGTTTATTATTGACCATAGTGTATGTTTGTATTGCTAGTAAGGTCGATCTTGCCGCATTTATTTTACCCGGGCCGCAATGTTTGAACCAATTCATTCCTGTGGATTCTTCTTTCCATGTTGCTAACCATACACCATTCTTGATAGATGGCTGTTGTCTTTCTAATGTAGACTGTATATTGATTGGTTTTAGTTCTTCCATATGTTGCTGTATTTCTTTAATTTATCTCTCTTTACAAATTTTCTATTTTCTATATCTGTTGGTTTTAAGACATCATATTCTATCAACAGGTCAATCATGCATTGCAAGTCTCCTACTTCTTCTAACAATTTTTTCCTTAGGCCGTTGTCTATGCCGTGTCTCAATATCTTTGAACAAGCCTGTGTTAGTTCGCCACATTCTTCTGCTGTTATCACAAGTATCTCTTCTGTCCTATTCTTCATTATGTTTGTGTACTTCATTCTACTCCTGCTGTGCGTAGAACTTCCTTTGCAAAGTCCACGTCTGTTGGTTTTGATTTGAACACTTTCTTCCACCATGGTGGATCTATCACAGTTGCTATCAACTGGATCTGCTCGTCATTCATGTCACCTAATAGTTTCTGCCCACTCTCACAGTTGAATATTGCCCATGGTGATATCTTGCCTTGATTGATCATTTCAACTGCTCTGTTGATGTTTACATAATAAAAGTAGTGTTTCCATTCTGCAGATTCAGTGTGTGCCCATTCCTGCATTGATTTTATTGTGCGTTCTAGTGCTGGTTCCACTGGTTCGGTTAACAATTTACTCTGCAGATATGTGTCATAGGTACCTTCTTTGGCCCAAGCATCTATACCAACGTTCTGAGTAATCAACCAATCTATGTAAGTGTCTGCTTCTATTATTGTTCTTGATATAACATACCTACCAAATTTACAAAACGCAATATAGTATGGAGATTTTGCAAAGTGCTGATATGTTTTGTTTTTCATTGCACCTTGTGCCAATTGAAAAAATCTGTTGTATGCAAGATATCCAACCTGCACACCTTTTTCATCACGTTGCAAGTATCGACGTTTTTGCTCACATACATGTACCATAAGTGTGCGTTCACGAGTAAACTCCTTACCACAGTGTTCACACTGATGCATGTTATTTGAGTTTAATTTGTTTGTCGTCGTTTCCGAAGTCACGTGCCAGTTCCTTTAATTCTTTTTTGTCATTTATATCTGCTAACAGATCTATGTCGTCGGACTTCATGTTTTCATACAACTGGGTCAACAGTTTTTGTTTTTCGTTGTTGCCTGTTTTCTTTTTGGATCCCAACCATGGATGAAATTGTCCTTGTTCAACTCCACACATTGACGTTAACATCCATGCAAGTTTTTTATATTTGGACAGTGTCCACAAATGTTTGTTCACACATTCATTCACCATTTCCACATAGTGTTCCTGCATCCATTGTTCACCTTTGACTGATGCCATGTATTTCATCAGCATGAATGGGGAATACAATTTTTGATCGTCTTCTGACATTTGATCATAGAAATTCTTATCACGCATGTCTGCGGCTCTCAATGTCTTTTTAAGATCTAAAAATTTACCTGCCAAATCTTTTTACCTTCACACTGCCTGGTTCACGTTGATGATATTCATCAGCACCCATACCACGTCTTAGTTTTTCAATCTTGCCACCTTTTTTTAAAAACTTTGTGACAGCATCATCTATCTGCTTTTTGTCTTTTGTCTTGCTGTACTCTTCTTCTTTACTTGCCATTACCATATCTTTCCGTAGTCGATAACCTCACACTGCTTGGATATTTCTTTAATGAAATACACACACTTAGGTTCGTCTACATTGGTCAAAGGAGTGCATAACAGTTGACCGGGTTTTGTTTTTGGGAAATACCATTTAACTTCAGAGTAAACATTTACGATATCAATCTTTGGCCATTCTGCAGAATAACTGCTGATAGGATTGAAACTAAATGCTTTGAAGTCTCTAGAGTTTAAACTTGTGATAGGTAGCACTTCCACATCACCAGCCTCGTCATCTCCCACTGCCACACACCAATCTAGTGGCATGTGAATTTTGTTTTCACCAATCTGCAATACTGCCGTTGGTGCTGAAAAGGATTCTAAGAATACTAATGGTACAAAATAGAAGTCTGGA
>JGI24004J15324_10000307_pt1 | contig 19715 bp, 21 predicted proteins | sample LinPmetageLP32_FD_15324 | JGI IMG/M metagenome (IMG submission 15324)
AGACTATATGAACTAGAGTTACAGAAAAAAGAACTAGAAGTAATGAAGCTACAACAAGAACTTAATCAACTAAGAAGTTTATCATTTGAAAACTAAGGTATAACATGGCAGAAGTAGAGATAGCAGGTGCAAAGATAAAGGGTGGCAAGCTCATGTTACTTGTACCAATTGTTTCGGCACTAGGTGGTGGTCTATGGGGTGGCTTTGAATTTTACAAAGACTACATGGACATGAAAGAAATTATACAAGAGATAGATGTAGATGCAATAGTAGCAAAGAATACTTTGACACAGACTAAACTAGATGATGCTATAGACTATACTCGTGACATTAAGAATAACTTACGTGAAGATATAATGTCTGTAGAAGGACACGTAGACAGAATACGTAATGAAGTTCAGAATGCTATAGACGAAATGAACCAGCTACAAAAAGATACAATAGCATCTATGCGAGAAGTAGAAACACTTAATCGTGAGACAGAAAAAGATGTACGAGATACAATGCGAGAAACAGAAAGTCGCATAGAAGAAGCTATGACTAAGTTAGAAGAACGTCTAAGCATGAGATTACAGGAAGCTTTAGACAATCCATTAGTAGGCAACTGATTGACATTTAATACTATTTATGTTATAACAAGACAATACAAAAGAAAGATTTAACTATGTATTTTAATCCCCTAGACATTAGACGCATTATACATCCTAGAGCTTCTGGGTTAATAGCTTATGATAGAGGTGATGCAGAAGATTACAGAAAATCACAAGGTATAGATGCTCAAGGGCGAAAGATTCCATATGGTCAACCTGGGTCTAAAATGCCTAAGCCTAGTACTAACACTAGTACTAATACTCAAACTAATACCACTACTAATCAAACTGAAACACAAGAAAAGTTTACTTCTACTTACCCTGAATTAGCTGGTCAAGAGTTTGCTACTGCAGCTGAAAGAGATGCGGCAGAAGCTCAAGTACTTGAACAAAGAAAATTAAATAAAAGATTAGAGGAGATAGCAGCGGATCAGAAAACAATGTCTGATGATGCTAGAAAATTACAAAAAGAACAACTTGCAGATCCTACCTCAAAAGTAACTAAACAAACTGTAGCTACTTCAGATGCAGATGCAACAGGTACTTCTATTGCTACAGGTACTGGTGAAGTAGGAGAAATAGATAAAGTTGTTGCAAAAACAGCTGCTAAATCAGATGTAGTTAAAGACCCTGATGCTATTGATGCAGAAACTTATACAGCTACTTCAGTAGAAGATAAAGCTAGAAAAGAAGCAGAAAAAATAAAAGGTGCAGAAGGTACAGTATCAGAAGAGTCTAAAGTTGTAGCAGCTGAAGGTGAACTATCAGAAGATGCTAAAGCTAAAGGTGTAGACTTTGATCCAGAAAGAGTTAAAGAAGTAGTAGCTGGTGAAAGAACTGTAGACTCAAAAGAATTAGCAGAAGCACAGGGACTAGATGAAAAAGCAGTTAAAGCTAAGATTGCTGAAGCTCAAGTACCAGACAATATTGTTGCTGCTACTACTACAGTTAAACCAGAAGAACTACCTGACGCTGCACAGATTAAAGAATCAGACATGGCACAAGCTGCTAATGTTACAGATGAAGGTGGCTTAGATGCACCAGCAGTTGCTGCTAAACTAGAAAAATTTACTGTAGATGCTGAGACTTTAGCACAGGCTGCACAGGGTGATGTAGATGCTCAGAGCACTGTACAGGGACAGTTAAGTTCTTTAATGAAGGACTTTGATGATGGTACTCCAGCATGGGCTGCAGGAGCTATACGGGCTGCTAATCAAGCAATGCTATCTCGTGGTATGGGTGGTAGTACTATGGCTGCTTCAGCTATACTACAAGCTGCAATGGAATCAGCATTACCTATAGCTACACAAGACGCACAAACTTTTGCAACTATGAATATGCAAAACTTAAATAATAGACAACAGGTTGCTTTATCTAATGCTGCCGCTCAACAAGGATTGGCATTAAAGAATTTAAACAATGAGCAACAGGCTATGTTACAGAATAGTACTAACTCATTCGCTTTACAATCTCAAAACTTATCTAACGTACAGCAAACAACTTTAGCTAATGCACAAATTAAAGCTGCATTGCAGGGTCAGAACTTATCTAATCAACAGCAAGCTAATATAGTAGAAGCTGCTCGTTATGCTGAAGTATCTAACCTTAACCTTAATAATAAACAGCAAGGTATACTACAAGATAACGCTAATACTATGCAAATAGAAGTAGCTAATCTTAATGCTAAACAGCAAGCCTATGTCGTTAATGCTCAACTTGAAGCAGCACTGCAAGGTAAACAAATAGATAACAAGCAACAAGTAGCTATACAAAATGCTTCTCGTTTTGCTGATGCTAATAACCTAACCTTTACTGCACAGGAACAAGCTAAGATAAATAACTCTGAGCTTATGAAGACTATAGGTTTAGCAGAACTTAACTCAGAACAGGCAGCTACATTACAAAATGCTGCAGCTGTAGCATCAATGGATATGGCTAACCTATCTAATGAACAACAAGCTAAGGTAGCTAATGCTCAAGCTTTTTTATCTATGGACATGGCTAACTTAAGTAATGATCAGCAAGCTACTATGTTTAAAGCTCAAGCTATGCAACAAGCATTACTATCTGATCAAGCATCAGAGAATGCAGCTAAACAATTTAATGCGAGTAGTGAGAATCAAACTAAACAGTTTATGGCTAACTTAAATACACAAGTGCAACAGTTTAATATTGCTCAAAAGAATGCTACTAATCAGTTTAATGCTGGTGAAGAAAATGCTGCTGCTAAATTTAATACGGAAATAGAAAATCAAAGAGATCAGTTTAATGCTAAGAACCAGTTAGTAATAGCACAGGCTAATGCTGAGTGGAGACAGGGTGTTGAGCTTACTAATACAGCAGCACAGAATGCAGCTAATGCAGCTGACGCACTAGCCTCAAACAGCATGACTCAGGCTACATTAGATCAAGTGTGGCAACGTGAAAGAGATATGTTAGACTATGCTTTTAAAGCTAGTGAGAGTGCAGAGAACAGAGCCTTACAAATTGTTCTTGCAGATAAAACTGCTGATCAATATGCTGATGCAAGAGCTGATAGTAATCAGACATTTATGTATGCAGCATTAGTAAAAACATTATTTGGAATATTTTAATTTAGGATTATAGAATGTCAAAACTTACTTATGAAAGAACTTACAAAGCAGCTGATAGAGCTTACAAAGCAGATGATACAGCTTACTTTAGATTAGGAAAATTAGATCCTATGTTTGGTATACCACAAGCAGATAGTATTAATCCAAGGTTATTAGAAAATGAGTCTGCAAATAAAGGTTTAAAAAGTCTTATGTCTAATACATCAAAGAAAACTGCTGAGACTCAAGAAAATACAGGTGAGTTAACTTTATTATTTAATCAAATTAGAAAGCAGAATGAAGAGTTAGAAAGTAATATAATATTCGGAGAAACTTAATGATTAATCAACCAATACCAGGACAATCTCTAACAGGAGAGCCTAAAGCTTATCCTTGGGAAAATCCACCTAAGTATACAAAGCCATTTGATGCAGCGATGTATCACTTAGAACAATTAAATGAACCTAAAAAAATTACATCTGCTTTAGATATGTTAGAGTTAGATATAGATATGGTTACATTAGTAAGTGGTATACTTCGTATGGGTGTCTCAGAAGGTATACATACTGTTGATGTTAGTTTATTAATTGCACCAGTAATACATGAGTTTATTAAAGGCCATGCTGATAGAGCTGATATAGATTACAATGAAGGTTTTGCTGAAGAAGACATGGATCGTACAGATATAGAGTACTCTATAAGACAAAAGAAATCAGAAAAACTTTTAAAGAAAATTAAAGAAGAAGACATACCTGAAGAAATGCCTGAAGGTATGAGTATAAATATGTCACAAGATATGCCTGAGGAGATGCCTAAAGAAATGCCTGAGGAGATGACTGAAGTTATGCCTGAGGTACAACCTCAAGGACTTATGGCTAGACAAGGGAGTGTTATGTAATGGGAGCTTGGGAAGGTATTTGGTTAGGTATGCAAGCAGTTGATGAGGCTAGGTACAGAGATGAACAGTTAAATCTTCAAAAAGACCAAGAGGAAAGATTAAGAAAAGTTGAAGAAGCTAACAGTCAATTAAAAAAAGTTCAGACACTAATGAAAATGAGTAAGGATATGTTTCCTAATAGTAGTAGTCAACGTAGTACTAAGCTTTCAATTAAAGGAGATCTTGTAAAAGATCTAAAGAATTATTTTAACGATGATTTTTTAACTCCAATTCTTGCTACAAACAACCCTGAAATTCAAAGTAGTTTATTAAAAGCTGTTAGAGAAACACAAAATAAACTTGTTGAAGGTGGGGCATCAGCAATTAATATAAATAAAAAAAGACTTTCTGAATTATATTCAGGCATAAATATTATGCCCGGGCAAAATCAAAATTTAATGTTAGAAAATATTATGGCTAGATCTGTGCAGTTAGGTATAAGCCCAGAAACTTGGGTACAATACCCTGAAATATATGCAAAAATACAAAGACAAGTAGAACAAGCATCATTACCAACAGCAAATATACACACTATTTCTGTTACACCACCGCTTTCTGGTACAGAAATAGAAAAGTCTATGGATTTAATAATGAGAAATCATAATGAAGACTTTGATATCATTAAGAGTAACCTTAATGTTCTTAATAATCAAACAGACTTACCAACAAATTTTACGCAATGGGTTACTAAGTATGCATCCTTTGTAAATAATATAGGGGATAATCCAAATACTGCTAAAAAACTTGCTTTCACAGGTATGGTTAACCCTGACAATTTATACAATATGTTTGAAGGTAGGGCAGACATTTCAGAAAATCCTTATATAAATGAGATTATAAAGAAAGCAGAACAGCTTAAAAAATCAGACGTAATGGAAATTGATTTAGTAGGGGATAAAGAATCAGGTGCAGGTACTAGCTATATTTATTGGGGTAATCCATCTGAGGAAGCATTATATCAAAAAGAAAATGGAAGCTGGTACATAGGGAAAAATAATCCTTACGCCTTAACAAGAAAATATTTTAATGACACTGGAATAAAATTAATACCTGAAGGTAGTCTTATTAAAATAATGGTAAGAAAACTTTCGTATGGAGATGCACCAGGTGCTCCTAAGTATCGTTATGGTATGCAAAAAGCAATTATGGAATATTAATAATGGATACTGAAAATGAAATTTTAAGAATTGGGCCTGTAGAAATAAACCCTGAAACTGCGGCAACTTCTTTTATGAAAACTTTAAACCCTACTATTTCATTAAGTACGCAACCTGAAGAAGATGATGATGATGAAAATGAGATCTTAAAGATAGGGCCTGTAGAAACAAAACCAGTAGATCAAAATCAATTATCACCTTTTATAAATATAGATCACCCACTGTCAGAAATTGGATCTCATACTGCATCTCCTAATTATAAATCTCCACACGAGTCAGAGATTAATAAAGCTTGGAGAGAAAAAAATGGGACAGATATGCCTTGGGCTATATCTAACATTAGAGAAATTATTAAGCATAGACATAACAATAAAGGGTTAACAGAAGATGATATTTTTGATCCAGCAAGAGGTGCAGATTTTAGAGAAGTAGTCTATCAATTTATGGAAAACAGGTGGAGAGATGACTATATAAAAATTCCACAAAGAGTTAAAAACCTTACTACATTTGCATATGATCCTGGGTTTGATAGAGACTTTAGGAAAATGCCCTTTAAAAAAGTATATGAGATGTATCAAAACCATCAAAGAAATTTTTATGGTGGTAACACAGCTACAACTATAAATGAATTAACTTATATGTTAGCAGCAGATGATGCAACAAGAGCAGCATTAGGTGCTGGTTATATATTACATGATAGTATGCAAAGTATATTTTCTGGGGAACGGTCTGAAATACTAGATGGGCTAACAGATTACGGTAGTGCTGCACTCCTAGATCCAGCAATGATTTTTACAATAGGTTTAAGTAAACTTGCATCACCAGTTATAAGTAAAGCTGCTCGTGAGATAGGCTTTAATCAACTTAAAAAGGCATACGCAAAAAATATAGCTACTAAAAGAAATATTCCTATAAAAGAAGCATTAGGTATAGCAAATCAAAAAGCAACTACTCTACTAAGTACTACAAGTTTACTCCTACCTGAAGTAGCAATTAATTCTGGAGTAAATGTTGCCTATCAAAACACTAATATTCGAGGGGGTTCTCAAGAAGAGTTTGATTCTAATCAACTATGGTTTACGGCATTAGCATCCCTTGTTGTTCCAGCACTTTATTATGGAGGAAAAAAAGTAGCAGGATTAAGAGAGCTTAGAAAAAATGATGATCTTTCTTTTACTATGTTTCATTACAAAAAATATGATTCAGCTTTTATAACTGGGGGTAAGAAAAGATTAGAACAAGCTATTAAAGATACAATAGAATCAGATAAAGTAATGAGAGGTTTATTAGAAAATTTTAATTTAAGGTTTGGAACTTTAAGTCCTAAAGGTAAAGCTGTACTAGGTAGAATAAATAATAATAAATCAGCAAATCATTTTAGAAGCTGGGAAGAAAGTAAAATTGTAGCAGGTAAACGTGTTGCTAAAAGGAATGAAGAATATACTAATGATGAAGTTTTAAATTTATTTTTTGATTTCTTTTGGAAAGGATCTAAGCCAGATGAAAATGGTAATCAAGCAGTAAAAGGTTATTATCAAATATTAAAAGAAGCAGGTTGGACTGTTCATAGTTCTCAATTAGATAGTAAAGGTGGAGCAACAAATGCCTTTGCTTTAGCAATAGATTTTATACCACCTAAAGTACAAAGAGAATTAATAAAAGAGTTTCAAAATTCTACAGGTTTAAAGTTTCCATCTACATTTACAAAGAGTGGTAAGCAGCAAAGTGCTGTTAGCTTATCTGCACATTTCATAAATCAAGCAAGTCAAGCAGGTAAGTCATTAGGTCTTAGAGGATACTTATCTAAAATAGAACAACTAGGATTTTTAAGTGATGCAGATAAAGTAAAGATAATAACTAATCAAGATCTAGAAAAAATCTTACCTGCAGAAAGAATTAATGCTTTTATTGGAATTTATAAAAGACTATTAACATCTCACCCTGCAACTACAGGTGCAAACATAAAAGGTTTTGCATATACTTCAGCTTATAATATGTTAGGCGATACAGCACTTGGTGTATTTGATATGGGTAGGGGTCTACTTTCTAAAGTATTTGACGACAGTGTTGAAGGGCAAGCTGCTGCTGCAAAGTATTGGCGTGAGGGTTTTGGGACTATGACAGGCACTCTTAATAGAGGGCTTGATGTATTTACACCAGAGTTACCAATTAATTTTGCAAGGTTTATATTTGAATTAAATCCAAAAGCAGAAAAAGAACTTTTCTCAACCATCGGTGGTTCACATAATGTTAGAAGTGCAGTAACAGCATTTAATCTGGAAAAAATACCTAGTGCAGCAGCTTGGAAAGGTGCAGATAAAGCTACTCAATTTATACAAACTATAAATATGATTAAGCTACAAGATGAAGTAACTAAACTTTGGACATTTGGTACAGAAGTTAATAAACTAATACGTAAAAAATATGGTACAAATCCAGTTAAATTTTTTGATCAGCCAGATGTATTTCAAATAATAGCAAAAAAAGATTTTCAAGATGAAATAATAGCACCTGCATTACAGAGAACTAGAGATGCAACTGCATCTAACAACTGGGAAATGAGGGCTAAAACTACAAAAACTGTTCTTGCTGGTGCAGCAGGTTGGTTTGAAAAAAGTACTAAAGGTGTTATAGGTGTTCCTGTACCCTTTGCAAGTTTTATGAATACAGCTGCAAAAATTACAGGTGATTTAACTGGTGTTAATTATATACGTAGACAAATACATAGGAATGCAAAGAAGGTAGGTCTAACTAATAAGAGTCCTGACGAGTTAATTAACCCTGGAGATCCTAGTGATACTGAATTACTTACGAGAGCTATAGCGTTTTATGGTTATCAAATTACTAAGTTTAAACTTGGGGGTTCAATAGATGATTTAAGTGCAGTAGGTGCTGGTGAAGAATATATAGACCATCCAATATACAGGGTTAAAAATGGTTTAACTTGGAATATGCAACAAAATAATGATGGAAGTATTTCTGAAAGACAGTATGATTTTCCTGAATCTATAGTGCGTATTATAGATCAGATGACTGCTCATAAAGTATTAGAGATAAGAAATAGAGGTTCTAAATCTAATGAGATAATGGAAAATCTAAACTTTAATAATAACGAAGGTTTAAAGAAATTTATTAATGATATTAAAAATCAATCTAGACTTAGTGATGATCCTAATTTTTTAGACAATGTAAATTTTGAAGGTATACCAGCACGTTTATGGATAGATTTAGGTGAGCAGCTAGGTACTTCTAATATCAGAAGTGTAAAGAATATTACATCTGAGGCTAGATTTATGATAGATCTGCTTGAAGGTACTGACTATGGTAATGGAGGTAAGCTTGGATTTTTAGTGCAGGCTGGTATAGATTTAACTGGTAGGGCAGGCAGTCAACTTGGAGCAGGATTTACTAGATTTTTAGATCCTGTCAATCAAATAATTAAAAATTACAGAGGTGATGAAGTAGTACCTGATTTAAACCAAGGTAACAGAAATTTAAATTACTCTTTAAAATATGTAGACAGTATTGTAAAAGCTTTTGGAGATTTTAGTGGAACAGCTATACTACCTAAAGAATTACGAGAGCCTTTTAAAAAGGTTTCAATATGGGAAGAAAAAACAAATGACTTAGGTACTTTAGTATTTGGTACTAGGTCTATAAAAGAACCTCCTTTATTTTTAGAGCTTTTAAATTCTGCTGGTATAAGAGCATACGCACCTAAATTTTTAGGAGCACCATCACCAGATAATATAAAAGTAAGAGGGCCAGGTGAATTAACAAGTCACTTAAATGATTTACTAAGGAATGAATTAAATAACCAGACTCAAATATTTTTTGATGGTGAAGCTAAAGGAATAAAGATAGGAGAGTTAAGTCAAAAAAATAAAGAAAAAGCTGTTGATATAATACTTAGTAGAGCTAAGAGTAAAATAATGAGTACCTTAAAAGATTCTAATAGAAGAGAAGATAAAAATTATTTAATTGTAAATGATATACTTGGAACTACTAATGCAGCTTTTAATCAGGCAGTAAAGGAATTGTTTCCTGATAAAAATATTAATTTAAGAACTAAGTATGATGCTATAGAACAAATACTAACTATGTATCCTATACTAGATGAGGAAGAATTAGAATCTCCTTTCTTGACAAAGAATGTAGAAGCGTTAGAAGCATTACTACTTAAAATAAAAACAATAGAAAAAAATAATACTATGTTAAAAAAAATACGTAACTAATCCTCACTGTCATCATCTAACATAAAGTCTGCCCAGTCATACGCTGATTTCTTAACATCATGCATACGACCAGCCCCTCGACCGCCAGAGAGTAACCCAGCTAGAGCTTGTCCAGCTAGGTATCTCCTTGTAGTCAGGGGTTTTATTGTTCTGGGATTACGCTTACGTCTAGTAAACTTTTTAGCTTCGTCTTCCAAGGTTATTTTCTTGTTGTCTTTCATTCTTCTTTACCTTCTCTAGGTTTTTAAAGTAAGATATATTAAAACCATACTCCCAATCCCTATTGTTTTTAGTATTGATGGTGTAAGGATTACCTAAAGTACCCTTACGAAAAGCCAACTTACCTTCTTCAAATGGTTTCATTTACGAATCTCCTTTAAAGTTTCAAGCATTTTATCTAAGTACCACTGTGCTTTCTTTAAGTCCTCAACAGGGTTTTGTTTATACCTATGCCTGTGTTGATACTTAACCATATTACCATGACAGTAGCTAACAAAACCTTCTTTACCTAATACTTGTTTAATGTAATCTATACATTCAATACCACCTGAAAGATTGTAGTGGGCTGGTTTATTAACAGGGTCATACTTTTCACCCTCTCTAGGGCTATGAAGTTTAGTTGTTAATGAACCTATTATAACCCTATTACTTTGATTTTTTTTCTTTGTCTCCATCATCATCTCCTATTGCATTTTTTAATTCATTTACCTTACCTTTATGCACAGCATCTACGCATTGTGCAATATGGTTTAACAAACCTAAAGAAGTATCTCCAAGTTTAACAGTGTTAAGTATTGCCATTAAATCACTGTTGTTCTCATCAACTTCATGTTCTTTATTATCAATAGTAACTTTCATTTTTTTTTCTCCTTAAGCACTGATGTCTACAATTTCACAGACTTCGCCAGTGCATGCAAAGGTCTGAGATGATTTTGTTGTGTCTTCTGATTCAAAGTCTGATAGTTTAGACCAGTCTATTTTCTTAGGCATAATACTTTTTAATACCTTATAATCATTCTTATTACAATCCTGATAAGGTGCTTGTTGATATACATGACCATCGTGTGGTAAAAAAGATACACCACTTATCTCATCAAAGTTTTTATTAACAAACTGTAACACGTCTATCCACTCTCCTTTTTTAACTGATATTGTAACAGATGGTTTGTGTTCTGTCCAGTGTTTTTGATATATTAACCACATATTTAATTGCTCAATGGCAGTCATATCATTTCTTGTTATTGATTTGAGTGGTGCTTGTACAGGAAAACTAAAGATAGTTGTACTGTCTTCCTTTCCAATAGCAGGTTCAGATGGTATACCTTGAGCCTTCATAAACTCTGTTAAAGGATCATTGTTATCTGCTCTCACTGTACGTATGTAGTAGGGTGAGTGCCTGGCGTGTATTCCAGATGCACTATCTACAAGTTGACTCACTGTACCACTAGGTTTAACACAAGTAATAGCAGTAGAGATAGGTATATCTAAACGCTTTGCCCATTCAGCATTTGTTTTAATAGCAACACTTTTTAAATGCTCTAATGTTTTACTGAGACCTTTATTTACTGAAGTCATAAGAGGGTTGTCCATTATACCAGTAAGACTAACACCAAGTAGCCTTTCTTCTTCTGTATTGTTTTGCCATATTTTACGTAGGTATGGGAACTTAGTGTAGGTAGATTGAATAGTACCTAGTATAGTAGCAATCCTAACTTTATTTGCCAAAGAATCAAGGTCATCTGTTGCTCTTATAACTACCTCAGTAAGGTTACAAAATTGATAAGGCCTTAATATTATTTCACTACAGGGATTAGTACCAAAGTCATGTTCAATATTTCTCCTACCATTCTTAGCAGCTTGAACCTTACTTGCCTGCCTATTAAAGATACCACGTTCTCCATTACCTGATGCTTTTAATGCAGTCCACTCTCTCATCAATGCATCTTCATCAGGTTTTTCAGTGTAGCATACTGAGTTATTAGATAACTGACGTTGACCATTTAGTTCCCAGAATTTTCCATCTTTTGCGTGTCTCATTCTATCATCAGTGAGATTAGATAGTGAAATCATTGCTGACCTACGCACACCACCTACCACTACTACCTCTCCTATCTTACACATAAGATCATGACACTCAATAGAGTTAAGCTTTCTTTTCTGAGCATTTGTAAAGATATTAACAGTAAAATTAAATAGATCAATTAATGGAGCAGGTCCAGATGCTCTACCACCAAACGTTTTAAGACGAGCACCAGCAGGTCTAACGAGAGTTGTATCCCACTTGGGTATCTCACCTGCATACAGCAAGGCTATGACCTGTCTGAGAGCTTTAGACCACCCTTCTTTACTATCTCTAACGACAATAGTAGTATCACTGTCAAATAACTTTGGTACTTCAGGTAGTTTATTTATGTACTGACGCTCAACACTAAAGCCTACACCTGTACCACAAAGTAATATAAACATAGCTTCATCAAAAGATTTAACATCATCTACTGGTAAATAACTACAGTTATACATACAAGTATTGTCTCTGTTTGCAGCTGCACCTGCGGTCATAAGAGACCTCATACTAGGCATAACATCAAGATTAAGTATGGCTTCTTCCAACTGTTTAGTAATTTTTGAACCAGAAGATAGTGGTTTTACTACATTATCCATATACCTACTAACTGTTTCACTCCAAGTTTCTCTACGGTTTTCTTCTTCTACCCATCTCGCATATCTTGATGTGTGAATAAATGCTTGGTAGTCTGTTGGTAACATATTACTCATCTATAATCTCCACTTCCCTTTATTACATTACGTGCCATACGGCTGTTTAATTTATTAAGATTGTTCTGTGCTACATCTTCCATATTTATATTTAAATCATTACACATAGCAGCAATGTACCACAGCACATCACCTAACTCATCTGCTATTTCTAGTTTATCCTCAGGTAGAAAGTTACCACCTTTATCTCTCAAAACTTTTTTAACCTTACCTGCTACCTCACCTGCCTCACTAAATAAACCTAAGGCTGGGTATATAACAAGATCTACACTGTCATATACTGCTGTCTGACTTGATTGTTTTTGATAGCTATTAAAATTATTACCTCTAACCATTTTTTATTACCTCACATTCTTTAATTTCTAAATCATCTATATCATATAGACAATCACTTACTACTTGTTTAATAACATTTGAGTTATTAATTTCACCTACTTCAAGGAAGTTTGCATCAGGGTCTACTGATACTTTTATAATTATTTCATAGTCCATTTTCAAACCACCAGTTATACTTTTTATTATGCATTTGTCAAGCCTATCCGTAATAAGATTTAAGTCTTTCAAGACTTACAAACTCTGGATCATAGTAACCTTGATCCACATTTCTTTTTATTACTACACCCTTCCACCAATCCATGTTAGCTTGGCCAGCCCAAGATTCTTGAGCACCCTTAAAACAACCTGCAACTAAACCTATAGTTGGGTTAGGATAAGAGTCATCTTTAAAGAAGATAGATCTTTTATGACTGTGACCTACTGTAATAGAGTGATGTCTTTTATTTAACATACTGTAAGCATGATGCATACCAGACATGGCAGTACCAAAGTTACCACTTGAAAGGTAGTGAGCATAAGATACACCATCTTTATTAAAGATACTTGGACCAGAGTTTTTATACTCATGGTACTCATCAAAATAATAATCTGTTTGTAAATGTTTAAAGCTTATACCATACTTTGTACCTTCAAGTCTTGGGTCGAGAGAGATAGCTTTCTTAATTCTATTCTCATGATTACCTTCAAGTCCATAGTACTTAGGTCTCTTACGTTTCATCTGTTTAAATTTAACTCTTAATCTATCTTGTGCATCATTGTAATGATTAATATCTTCTTCATAGTTTTGAGATACAATAGCTTGTGGATATCTAGTATCATAGCTATTTAAAGATTTCATATCTGCACCATCACCAAGATCAACCACGTAATCAGGTCTTAGATCATAGATAAGTTTACCAAGTAGATCAAATCTTTCATTAGAAATACTTGGATCTACATGGGCACAGGTAAATATTATTGCTGTATTAGGCATCGTAAAGTTCTCCATAGTTTATTTTTATTTCAAGAGGTTCAATAGTGGTATCAAAATGTTTCTTCATTTCATAGGCAGAGTCTAGATCATAAAACCAATAGGGTATTACATCCATTTCTCCATCTATTTCTACCCTGCATTCGTGATACCATTTAGCTCCATCAGGATAGTCTTGACCTGGTAAATCACGTACAGATATTGGTCCTTGTACAATACCCCAGATCTTCATATTCTTTTTCATATTAATCTCTCTTCCAGTTTTTTAATAGATCCATGTAATGATCTAGTTTTGTAATAACAACCCAAGGGTTTCTATCAGAACGATAAAATACAACAGGGTCTCCTTTACCATGGTTAGTAGCTTGATCCATGTAACTGTACACAGTTTTAAGACCTGACTTCCTACGCTTAACTTCTATAGTAATTGGTAGTTTCTTTCTAGCAGCTGGGCTAAGTTGTATGTCCTCACCTGTGTCACCCATAGTTGTACTCTTGATATCATCAGGTTCAAACTCAGGAAAAGTTTCAAGTAACCTATCTCTAATCTCTTGCTGTCCAACTCTACCTTTTGCTTTAGCTGACCTACTCATAGCTCATAAACCTTAGGTTCTTTTTCTACATGAACTAAGTGTTCAACACCGTAAGAATATCTAAAGGTTCTTAGGTCAGGCCAACAAAGTTTTTTGTACTCACAATAACTACAAGCCATAGCTAACTTAGTGTTAGGACTTGTCTTACTCTGAGGCACTGGTTGTATACGTTCCTTAGGTATATCACCTGCTACCATATCTTTTGCCTCAAGCATTTCTTTTTCTTTAGTCTTTAACTCTTCTGTAAAATCATACACATCTAAACATACATGACCATTCTGTTTATCTATAGCTAAGAAAGCACCATGTGTTTTATTTGTAACAAGTGGATCATCTTTACCTGCATATACATATGAACTAAGCTGAGAGATATAACCAAAAGGGTCATCATCTCTTAGTGTATTATTCTTAAATTTCTTAAATGCATATGTGCTACAAGACTTAACATCAATAGTCATACCATCTATAACTGCATCTCTGTGTCCTTTAATACCATGCACATCAAGTCTGCATTGTTCACCAGATACATAATGTCCAGAAGCTGCAGCTAAACTTAACAGTAACTCTTCAATCATATCACCATAAAAAAACTTTAGTAGTGTGTTAGGGGTAAGGGGTTCACCTTCACCTGCACGATTAACTTTATACCATAGCTTACGTTTACAAGGCATACCTATAGAAGACAGAGACAGATAACTCCTTGGTTCTTGTGGCTTACTAAATCTTTGATTAGCTACTAAAGCAATACCTTTACCTAAGAAAGACCCTAAAGTACCTGTCCAGTTACCTTTACCTTTAACAACTTCATAGATGTCATCAACAAGAGTATCAATCTGTTTTACTAATTCTACTTCCATCTTTTCTATGTTTCCTTTTTCTAAATAACTTCTTTGTTTTGTCGGCAATAACCCTGAGTCGGTACTTAGGGGTACGTACTTCTTTTGCCACAGGGTTACGCCTTTTCATAGCTTAGAACAATACCGCGTCATCAGCTACAACTGCTTGTGGTGGGGGTGGACTATCATCATCAGGTGCTACATACCTTTCAAGTTCAAGCACCTTAATCTTATCTAACCTAGTACCACATTTGTCTTTATACTTAGTATCATATACAGATATATGTACCTCTACTTTAGATCCATTACCAATGAACCCATCAACATCTAGATCCCACTTAGTGTCATCTGATTTAAGTATAACAGGTGGACCACTGTTCCAGTCTAAACCTGTATCATACTTACGTACAAATTTAACCTTAGTACCTCTACCATCTTTATCAGGTGTCCCTTTTTTCATAGACCTTGAGGCTTGTAACAGACTTAAGTTACTATCATCCATTATGAGATCTACAGTGCAAGCACCGTCAGAATCTTCATAAGCACCTTCATAACCTTTGTGATCACGATTCTGAGGAAAGACCTTAGCCCACTCAGCTATACCTACTAATTTTACTTTTCTTGTTGCCATTTTATTTTCTCCTTCTAATGGACTTCTGCATAATTTTTACCATACTGTACATCAATACCCAAGTCAACGTTTAGTTTAAGCTGACTGTTTAATTTACTGATAGCACTGTTTAAAATACTGGTGTGTTCATGTTCATAACCCTTTCTTACTATGTTAATACTTTCATCATGAAATTGTCCTATAATATTAGCTCTAGTTGTGCGATACAAAGCTACCCATCTATCAAAACAATATGAACCTGTACTCTGATTGATAGTAGAGAAAGCATCCTTCTCAAACCTAAGGCTGTGCCAAAACTTACTCACTGGGTTTTGTATCCACATATCTCCTTGTATATGTCTTATTGGTTGAGACTCTGANAACTCTTTGACTGACCAGTTACGCTGCCAATAGGCATCAAGTAATGATTGAGCATCTTCTTTATCCATACCTGTNTCACGAGATAACTTAGCTGCACCTACACCATAGGTAGCAGAATAGTTTACTACCTTATAGTTTTTACGTANGGCTTTTAGATCTATAGTACCTGAGTTATGCTGATCAATTTGTTCTTGGGTTATTGCACCTGCGTGTTTAGCTAAGTCTAAGTGTGGATCAAAGCCATCTTGTGACATCTCTTTTACATACTCAGGGTCATAAGGCTTCATGTAGTGACGCTTAGTTGTATCTTCAAGTGATGTCATGTCAGCACCACACAGTACATGATCATCAGGTGCTATCAAACAACTACGTATCTCTTTACCCCAAGGCTTATCTACCCCTGGCAAATTAACTAAGGGCTTCTTATGTTTAAACCTAAGTGTATTAGTAAGACCATCTATCTCTGCCTTAACATATCCATCACGTTCACAATCAATAAACCCTTGGAAGATTGCAAGCCTGTGCTGTATGATTGTAAGTCCATCAAGTATCTCAACAGCTGGGTTCTTACTTATCAGTAACCTAACTGACTCAGTAAGCTCACCATTCTTACGCACCTGAGGTACTTTCTTTTCTTGACCAGTATCTTTATTCTTATTGTATTTATATGTGCAAGGTTTCCAGCCTAAGAAAGTAAGCCAATCTTTTACTTGGTCAGTTGAGTTAGGGTTAGCTGGCTCTGCACCCTTAACTACAGTTACTTCACCTGTATAAGTAGAGGGTAATCCATACTCATCAAGCAACTTAAACCATCTCTTACCATGTGATGACATCGTATCATCTTTCTTGTAACAAACCTTAGGCTTAGACTGCACCTTAAACAACTTACGTAGTGGCATTACATTACACAACTCTCTGGTCTTGTAGTCCTGCTCTTTAGTTAGCTTGTCTATACAATCCTTAGCTAAGTCTATATCTAATCTCCAACCACTAGCTTCAGCACTTGCTGCACAGTCCATCTTAAACTGTAAGTACCTAAAGAACTTATCTAACTGTGCCTTATCTTTGTAGATAAAGATAAATCTTTTGAGTAGATTTTGCCACAGTAACCAATTAATCTTAACATCTTCTTGACAGCGGTGTGCATACTCTTCTTGTGTTAGGTTAACCCAATCATCTACCTTAGGTTTAGGCACACCAAAGTCCTGTCCAAATGAATCAAGTCCATGCTTACCTCTATTAGTATTAAGTACCCAAGACATAGGTAATGTATCAAACAACCTAGCTTTAATGCTAATACCTAATAGCTTTTCAAGTAAAGGTATATCATAACGAACTATGTTATGACCTATCAATCCCTTCTGACTAAGTAACAGGGTACGCATCTCAGGGTAGGTAAAGATAGTCTTAACGTCTGAACCATCAGAAGTATACGACAGGCAATGTATCTTTGTAGCATCTTCCAAAAGGTTGTCTGCTTCTACATCAAATACAATCATGCCGCAATCTCTCTCCTTGTTACAAAGCTTTCTTCTGTTAGTATAGTAGTCTCTGGATCATAGTAAACAGTACCAGCGTGTCCTAACTTAGCAAAGGGTCTGTTCTTATCTATAAAGAATGATGTAGTATTTTGTATCACTTCATCCTCAGACTCAACATCTCTCTCAATCTTTATACAGATAATTGCTTCTTCTTCAAGGGATGCTGCATACTTTGTACGTCCATCATCATTAACCTGGGATATAAATACCACACCTATGTTAAGTTCCTTAGCAAGCTGTGCCATACGTGCACCTAATGTAGTCAAGGTACTGGTAGCACCATCTACACCTGTACTACTGAGGTATGCTAACCTCTGCACATGATCTACAAAGATATAACTAGCACCATACACTGAGGCAGCTAACCTTACATACTCAAGTAACTTAAGTGGATCATCATGTGAACGCATCTCAAATACAATAGTACGATCACCATCAGTTGCTTCCTGTGCAGCAGCTACTACTTGATCCTCAGTAAAGCCATTCTCTTTAGCATCATCCTTTGTTCTAACATTAACACCTAGGTGATACGTAGCCATAGCCCTGTAGGTAGTAGACTTCATTTCTTCCATGTGTAGTAAGGCTATACGTACATCAGGATCTTGTAATAAACCTAACTCAAAGTATCTAACTACCTCAGTCTTACCCATACCCCTTGGTGCTTTGATAAAGGTTAGTCCACCCTTTACCATACCCCTAGTCTTNGAGTCTATACCCTCATGTCCTGTTGGTACATACTCATAGGGATTCTCATTGCGTATAGCTGTATCAACTTCTTCATCAGAGCAAAAGAAATTATCAGGTGAATATCTTTGTGGCTTCAGTGCTGCCCACCTTAAGTCTTCACCATCACCCTTAGTAAGAAAGTCATTAGCATCCTTGTGCTTAGACATAGGTACGTAGTAAAACTTATCAGCAAGAGCTTCATATAATCTTTCAGCTGCACGTTTACCTGCATCATCTAACTCACCTGCATAGATAACTTCCTTAAAAGAATTAAGGTAGTTGTAGTTTTGCTTAACAAACTTCTCACCTATGGATGCACTAGGTAATGACTTAACAGGAAACTTCTCACCTAGTATCTGATACAAACTTGCAGCATCAAACTCACCCTCTGTTAGATAGATACGATGTGATGAACCAGAGTTAAAGTCTGGACCAAACAGGTGGTTCATACCTAGCCCTCTATCCTTAACCCAAGACTTAGACTTGTCATTGTAGTCTCTGTACTTAACAGTATGTGGGTACTTGTAAGCATATCTAACAGGCTGACCATCTTCACCTGTCTGCACTTGTATGTTATAGAACTGACATACACTAGGCTTGATGCCCCTTATGTTTTCATAGGTCATTCCTTTTACTGGTATCTCCATTATATTAATCCTTTTCTTTACGGGATACTCTCTACTCACCCAGTCAAAGACTTCAATACGTTTCTTTGCTGGATACGACTCACCACAACTGTGGCAAAAACCAAAGCCATCATCATTCCAATTAAACGCATCGGAAGATCCACAATCCACAAACGGACAGGCTTGATGTGGGTTATCACTCATTAACATTCTCCTCTATCTCAAAGTTTACAGTTCGTAATCCTTTTAACTTGCCTACCATAAGATAATCAAAAGGGCAAGTCTTTAACCATTCATGTAGTATTTCTTCTTCTGATTTATTTTTATCCATAGTCTCTCCTTAATGTAACCCTTTGAGTATGTGAGCTACTACATCCACAGTAAATCCATTACCTAACATCTTATACCTTTGGGTATTACTAACGTGATTAGTATAGTTATCAGGCACTGTTTGCAGCCTCTCGCATTCAAGAGGTGTAAGCTTTCTGAAACTAAGGTGAGATAAGTATTTATATTTAGCATGATCTAATAGAGGCCAATCATCTTTTAAAAATTCTTTAAATACTAATTGTCTTCTGTGTTTCTCAAAGTAACTTTTAAGATTGCCACCCTTAAAGTAATTAGCATCAAGGCAATGTGACTTAGCTCTATCTGTTATACCATCTTCAAGTATATCAGCTAAGATAATATCTTTATCGTCTGGTAAATCAAAGTCTATGTTAGTCCAGAATAATCTTTGTCTGTTCTGTGCTGATACTAATGAAGAGTTAAAACGTACAGGTTCTACACCAAGGTACTTACTAATAATATCTTGGCTCTCTTGTTTCAT
>JGI24004J15324_10000312_pt1 | contig 19636 bp, 18 predicted proteins | sample LinPmetageLP32_FD_15324 | JGI IMG/M metagenome (IMG submission 15324)
GCGCAGGTCAGCGTAGCTTAGGTCAGCGCCGGTTAGGTCAGAGTTGCTTAGGTCAGCGTGGCGCAGGTTGGCGTAGCGCAGGTCAGCACCGCGCAGGTCAGCGCCGTACAGGTCAGCGAATTGCAGGCAAGCGCCGATCAGCTTAGTGCGGGTCAGGTTAGCGCGGTACAGGTTAGCGCTGCTCAAGCTAGCGTCTCGCAGGTCAGCGTCGGTTAGGTTAGCGCCGTACAGGTCAGCGCCGCTCAGGTTAGCGCCGGGTTCGATTGTGTATCCGTTGACTATCATTGTTGTCTCCTATTGCAATGATGCAAGGTGGCACGCTTGCCGCTGCGTCAGCAACAAATGCTGCAACAATTCGGTTGCCTTGGGTGATGGTGGCAGGTCGGCCGCCAATTGAATGGCGTGCTCGACCCGATCATGCACGCCAATGGCGAGGCTGATTGCCTCTTTATTTATTGGCGTGATGATGGGCGGGACATAGATCGTGTCAACCATTGTCGTCAGCTTTGCTGGGGTCGAGTGCCTCAATAGCCGCACGATGATTGGCGATGTGACAGCGTTCGCAAAACAACTGGAGCTCAGCAACTTGCTCGTCAGTCAACGGTGTTTCGATTGCGTGATCACCACGCACAGTCTCAAGCCATGCGGCTGGCGTGTGCGTAAACGTGCTGTTGTAGCGGAGTTTATAGAACGTAATCATTAGTGAATCCTCCTGTTGAGAAACGCCATGTTTGCGGTGCGTTTCATTTCGTTTAAAGCAATTAATTAATAGCGAGTCAAGCCCTTGTCTGATCGCCCGCCCCCCATAGAACGTGTGTGTGCCAGGATAACTGGCCAAAAAAAAGGGGGTGACTGATGAAGGGAAAGACAGCCACCCCCAGTTACGCACGACACCCAAAGGGATCACAGCTAGTGCCGCACGCGCTTTGTTATAGAGCAGTTTAACGACTTGCTCAGGTCGATAGCGTTAGATTGTAAGGGATGCGGCGCGTCCGCGTGATGCAGGTGCATTGCCAGCCTTGCGCTGTTCGGGAGTTTGATACTCGGTTTCGAGCAGCGTTGCGTATTCGATCAAGGCCGCATCACGCATTGCCTTGAGCTGGTCGAACTTGTCGAACTCGCGATCGGCCCACGCCTCAGCGTTTGCGATGACGCCATTGTCTTCGTCGCCGCGACGGTCTTGACTGACCTTGGCAACGTGTGAGTCACGACGCTTGCACTCGGTAAGCTGTGATTTCAAAGCGTAATTCAACTGATCGACAAAGTTGTTTGCGATGATGCGGAGAAAGCGCATCCGGTCGTTCGTAACTTTAAGCTCGCCAGTGTTCGGATCGGTAAAGTTACGCTCGTGCACGAACGCGGCTTGAAAGCCGGTGAAGATATTCGCAATAGCGTTGCGGTCGTCGGCCAGGTCAGGCTGTTGCAGTCCATCGGCTACGTCGATGTCCAGACCGTCGATAGCTGGGGCGCGATCTTCGATCATGTTCTCGGCCGAACCAGCGGTCAGCTTGGCTGCGCTTGCGGTTTCATTTTTACGCTTAGTCATTAAATATTCCTTCCAAGTTCCGGCCCAACCTCGGGCCTGCCGCCCCAAGACATGTGCCCAAGATGGTTGCATACCCCCGGCACTTGTGCCGCGCTTGCGCTTGGGGGTTGCGAGCAGCTTGAAGCATGTCAGGGGATCAGCGAGCAGCCCGTGTTGGACCGGACGCAGAAGGTATATCCGCGGCTAACCGCGTGACCGTATTGAAGCCTCAAGCGTTGACGCTGGTTCGATACGCCGAGGACAGGCGCCGCCGCTATGGTCAGGACTATACGCCGAGGATAAAAAAAACGGCGAGCCGAAGCCCGCCGCCTTTGCGTCAGTATGGATAGTCGATGTCTTCGATGTCTCCGTGCGCTTCGATTATCGCCGTTGCCCAGTCGAGCTCTTCGTCGCTCATTGCGCCCACAAGCTGCTGATAATTGTTGGCGTGCCATATCTCCGAAGAACTGGTCTTGAAGTATTCTTCCGCAAACTCATCGCTAAGCTCCGCCAGTAGCATCGGCTCCACAACAATGAAGTCCTCGCTTTTGCCGAGGCAACCCGCGTCCATCTCTTCGTATGCTTCGCACGATTCCATCCAATCGCCGTTCGGCCAGACCGCGATGCCAACATTAACGTCTTGGCCTTCGGCGATAACTGATGTCGCAGCGTCGTAAATTGTAAGCTCATTGGTCATTTCAAATTCCCTTCAATACGTCCAATATCGGACAGGCGATTGCACTCACGTGTTGTTTCGTGGTGGAAGGGGGTTCACTCGGCGCAGCCGACGCCAGTTTTTCGAAGAAAAAGTTGCGCCCCTTCTGGCATGGAACTGCGTGATAAAATCGACTGATCCGAGAGAGGATTGCAGAGGCCCTGTTCATGTCCGAAGGACTACCCGCTTTAGCGGGTGCGACTGCTTGCAGGAGCGAACAGTTAACAGGCCGATACCTTTAGGAAATAGAGTCCGCCAGAGCGAAGCGACAAGGGCTCGCCGTTGAGAAGCGCGGACGTTCGCAGGGAGGCGCGAGCCGACCGGCCGCGACGCCAGCTTCGACACAGAACAACAGAAGATCGCGAAGGCCGGAAAGCCCCTCACACACGCAATGTGAATAACTCCGGCAAAACATGTGGAACAAATTGGACGGTTACGGGATAACTGTTCGCAGCCTGTCCAAAGGACGCAAGCAACAGGCAATTGATAGGGTTTGAGACTCATTCCATCGCTGTCGTCAAACAGTTCACCGCACAACAGGGAACAANATANNTGNGCCCTATAGACAACACACCTACCCCATCCGCTAAGGGGGGTCTGGGGGGATCACTCTTCCTTAACACCAAATAAAAAAAGGAAATTGTGTTGTCTATTCCCGCCCTAGCCGCCACACCAAACGCCAACAAACTCACACCTAAGCAAAAGGCTTTCTGCGAAGCCCTTGTGAAAACAAACGGCAACACACGCGAAGCCGCTATAAAAGCAGGTTACTCAAAGAAACACCCAACCAGAGCAGCCTACGCAGCACTACAAGTGCCACACGTAATGGCTTACATGCAATCTCTCGTAGCAATACGACTAATGACAAAGACAACAGGGGCGAGTTCAACTCTGATCGATCTAGCTACAGGTGCGAAGAGCGAGTATGTTCGCTTGCAGGCAGCACAAGATTTACTTGATCGCGTTGGTATGAAGGCGCCCGAGAAGGTAGATCATCGTGTGACGGGCGAACTGTCTGTCTCCATAGACCTCGGCTAGGGGGTAGGGTTAAAAAAGGNGGGGGGTTGAGATAGCGAGAGGTCCCCTTCACGTATTATTCTTTCAAAAGGTACGCAAATGACATTACCTGTTACTTCGTTGGGAGGCTCTGCCGATCGAGAGGAGGGTGTCTTGCCGTCTACTCCCTTGGTATTCACTGAGGGTGGTTCGGATGCTCGCGAGCGGTATGGTGACCTGGAGTTATCGTCTCTTGATTCGAGTGGTGATTTAGAGAGTGTTGGCGACATGCATATACCGATTGAGGTTCGTCGTCGGTTGCGTTTGATTACGAAGCATGTTCATTTACGTCATTACCCTGGTGATTTTCTGACGGATCGTGAGTGTGATAAGTTCATATCGAGTTGGTCTCGCGGATATTTTGAGCGCATGAAGGAGAAGATGGGATGACTTTTAAGAAGCCTGATGATTCGATTGAAGAGGCGCGTAATGTTAAGCCGACCGATCCGGTGGAGCCTTCTTTTCCTGAGCCGCCCACTCCGACGCCCACGCCGGTTCCTACCCCGCCGCCGCCTCCTCCACCTCCTCCACCTTCGCCGACTCCGGCGCCGAGTGAATTGACGAAGCCTGCTGTGCCTCCGGTGAAGCGCCGCGCTCGGAAGAAGAATGGCTGACCTGAAGTACAAGCCTGATGGCGATCAGCTTAAGGCTTACATGAAATCCGATAAGTTTGTTCGTGCTTTGCGCGGGCCGGTTGGATCGGGGAAGTCTGTGGGCTCTTGCGTCGAGTTGATGCGGCGCGCTTTGATGCAAGAGCCTGATCCTGATGGTGTGCGTAAGACGCGCTGGGCTATTATTCGGAACACGAACCCTCAGCTTAAAACGACGACGATCAAGACTTGGCTTGATTGGTTTCCCGAAAAGAATTGGGGCCGCTTCAATTGGTCGCCGCCGTTTACGCATCATGTCAAGCGCGGCGATCTTGATGCCGAGTTTATATTTTTGGCCCTCGATAGGCCCGATGATGTCAAGAAACTGCTCTCTCTTGAGCTGACGGGCTGCTTTATCAATGAGGCCCGCGAGGTTCCCAAGGAAATTGTGGACGCCGCGACCATGCGCGTTGATCGATTCCCGTCGCGCAAGGATGGTGGATGCACCTGGGCTGGCGTTATCATGGACACGAACGCGCCGGAGGATGATCACTGGTGGCCGGTCATGGCCGGTGACTCACCGCTTCCTGATCACGTCACCCGCGAGCAGGCGCTTATGTTGCAGCGCCCCGACAACTGGGAGTTCTTCACCCAGCCCGAAGGATTGCTTGAAGAGAAGAACGATGATGGCGAGGTGACGGGATACATCCCAAATCCAAATGCCGAGAACCGCAAGTTTCTCTCCGAGGAGTATTACCTAAACATCATCACCGGCAAGACAAAGGCTTGGATCGATGTCTATGTGATGAACCGACTCGGCCGCGCCGACGAAGGCAAAGCGGTCTATCCCGACTTCCGCCGCGACATGCACGTCGCCGAAGAAGACATTCCTTATTCCCCGGCTGTCCCTTTTACCATTGGCATGGACTTTGGCCTGACCCCCGCCGCGGTTATTATGCAGAATATACGTGGCCGCTGGCTCGTGCTGCGTGAGCTCGTCGCCTTCGACATGGGCGCCGCCCGCTTTGGCACGGAATTAAAGCGGTTTCTCGCTCTGGAGTTTCCCGATCACTGCGGCAAATACATCAATTGGGGCGATCCGGCTGGCGACTTCCGCGCCCAGACTGACGAATCGACGCCCTATCAAGTGCTGCGCGCCGCAGGTGTAAGCGTTCGCGAAGCTCCCACCAATGATCCCAGCCTACGAATTGACGCCGTGGCCTCCACATTGTGCCGGCTCGTCGATCAAAAGTCTGGAATACTGATTGATCAACGCTGCCGCTACCTGATCAAAGGCTTTGAGGGTGGCTATCACTACAAGAAATTAAACCTAGCGGGGCACGAACGCTACGGCGAAACGCCTGAAAAAGACAATCGCTTCTCTCACGTTCACGATGCTCTGCAATATGGGCTGTGCGGTGGCGGTGAATCTCGCAAACTGACCGCCAACGGCGATGCGGGCAAGGTCGGGCAGGTCGATCGATCCTCTCCCATGGACCGGCGAGCCACAGTAAAGCGCAAGCGCCCCAGCTTTACGCGAATGTCGGGTGTGTGATAGGGCGAAACAAAGGAGTCTGTGCAATGTGCTTTAAGAAACCAAAAGCCCCCGAGGCTTCTGCCGAAGATTTAGCTGCTGAAGAAGAGCTGAAAGAAATGCGCAAGATTCGTCAGGCCCAGCTTAACGCGGAAATCAGCGACTCCAAACAACAACGGCTCGAAGACGCCATTGCATTGGCCCAAGGTGGAGTTGGCAAGCGATCCTTGCTCAAGGGCGGACGTGGCGGCTCTGGGTTTCTTGGTCAAAATACGCGATCGGCTACGCCGATTCGAGGCCGTTCTCCATCTGCTCCACCCATCATGGGCGGAGGGGGCGGCTCCGGAGGGGGTGGCGCGCCGAGCCTCTTTGGTTACGCCGGTGGCAGTGGGGGAGGCGGGGGTTCCGTTTATTCTTCAACTGGCCCAGCAACACGAGCGAGTATTGTTTGATGAAACTTGCAGATCTTCGGCGCCGGTATCACGCTGCGCTTCAAGAACGCCAGCCTTGGGAAGCGGCTTACCAAGAGTGCTACGACTATGCTTTGCCTGGGCGCAAGTCATTCTTCTCTCGGAGCCCCGAACAAGACGCGCCTGAAATCTTTGATCCAACCGCGGTAAATGGCATCCAAGAATTTGCAAGCCGTATGCAGGCTGGCATGGTTCCTAACTTCTCGCAATGGATCAAACTAGAGGTTGGGCAAGAAGTTCCCGAAGAAGAAGCTGCTGCGGTTAATCAGCAATTGGAAAAGGTGACGGGCATATTCTTTGAATATCTGAACGCCTCCAATTTCTCTGCGCAAGTTCACGAATCTTTGATCGATGTCGGGCTTGGCACTGCATCGCTTGAATGTGTCGAAGGCTCAAGCATCGAACCTCTTGTGTTCTCAGCTACGCCCCTGCCTGAATTGGCTTTAGAGGCTGGCCCTAATGATGAAATGAGCGGATTCTTTCGCGGCCGGCGAATGAAAACCTCGAACATCGAGCTCGCTTACGGTGTCAAAATTCCCGATGACACTAAGCGCAAGGCCGGAAACAACGGAGAGGCTGATCCAAAGCTAACCGTTGTCTCATACGTTGCCCGAAACTGGGACAAGCCAAACGAATACGCTTACAACCGCTATGTTTTCCTCGATCACGAAGACGGATCGATCCTCAAAACAAGCGAACACAATGGGCGTGGGTCATGCCAGCATATTGGCTTTCGTTGGTCGAAGGCGGCCGGTGAAATTTGGGGGCGCGGTCCTCTGTTTAACATGCTGCCGACTATCCGCGTTCTCAATCTTGTCACTCAACTTACGCTTGAAAATGCGGAGCTGGCTGTGACAGGGCTATACACTTATGAAGACGATGGGGTTCTAAATCCGGACACAGTAATGATGCGACCCGGCACACTGATCCCTATCGCCCCTGGCTCCGGTGGCGTGCGCCAGTTCAACACTGGCGGAAACTTCCAAGTCGGGGACTTGATTGTGTCTCGCCTTCAACAAGAAGTGATGAAGGGACTCTATAACGAAACGCTTGGCCCAACCGACAAGACTCCGATGTCCGCAACCGAAGTTCAGCAGCGCATGGCCGACTTAAGCCGGCAGATTGGTTCCGCCTTTGGCCGGATGCAAGTCGAGTTGGTGAATGGCGTGGTCGATCGCGTCCTTTATATTCTGGACAAGATCAATGTGATTGATCGCCCTCGAATCAACGGGCGCGCCGTAAAGATTGTCGCGACCTCACCTTTGGCTCAAGCTCAAGCAATTGAATCTGTCAACGCTGCCACAAATGCTCTTGGGATTATTCAGCAATTCTACGGAGAGCGCGGGCTCGAACTTTATTCTGACGGAGCAGAAGTTGCCAAACACGTCTTTAATGAGTTAGGTGTGCCAGCACGGATTTACCGTAATGAAGAGAGCCGAACGCAAATGGTGCAAAATGCTGCCATGGCTCAACAAGTAGGAGGACCCCAAATTGCCCCACAAGGAACAGGCTCGCCCTTCGGTTGACGGCTTTAGCCGCACCAATGCGCAAGAAGCGCACTTGAACGAACTGGCCGTGGCCACTTTTGGCCGCGGCAAAGGTCGTGAGTTTCTTGATTATCTGAAAAACATAACCGGCGCAGCCTTCGATGAACACGCAACTGAAGGACAGCTTCGTCACGCAAACGGCCAGCGCGCCCTTGTATCAATGATTGATGCGCGGATCGCTCGCGGAAACAAACAGAGGAGTAAAGTAAAATGAACAGTCTGCTAAACCAAAATGGCGGCGAAACCCCAGAGGAAGGGACCCAGGATTCCGCCGCCGCGCCAGAGCAAGAGGAAGGAACTCGCCCTGACTTTATTCCTGAAAAGTTTTGGGACGCCGAAGCTGGCGCGCCAAACGTCGAAAATTTGGCCAAGTCTTACGCAGAACTAGAGCGCCGTGGCAACAGTGTCTCAGATGAAAAGGTAGCGGAATTGCGCTCGCAGTTTGAGCAAGATCGATTGGCAAACCGACCGGAGACGTCAGATGGTTACACGCTTCCACAAGACGAACGATTCGATGGGGACGCATTGTCTGCAAGCCCCGTTGTCTCACTGTGGCGCAAAGCTGCACACGAAGCAGGGCTTGACGACAAGCAATTCCAGGGCGTTCTCTCACAATACGCAGACGCAGAAATTGCGCGTATTGATGCAGCGGCCCGCGCTGAAATGGAAAAGCTCGGGGACACTGCTCAGGATCGAGTGGACGCGGTAAGCAAATTTGCGCAAGCCTCATTTCCCGAAGAAGAGTTTGCCGCTGTGGCGCAAGTCGCATCAACCGCAGCCGGTGTTGCCGCACTCGAACGCATTATGAAAATGGCGCAAGAAACTGGCGTTTCCGATTTGGGCGGTGGAGAGCCTGTTCAAGCAGGTGACACGCTGGAAGAAATTCAAAAGCTGATGGACACGCCAGAATACTTTGATCCAGCGCGCCGGAAGAAAGAAGTGACCGATCGCGTCGCCGCCTTCTTCGCAAAGAACCCTAGCTGATGCTGATCAGACAAATCGCAACCGCAGGCGATTGTGTTCATGTAATTGGCCTCGCGCAAAGAATGGCCAATGAAAGCCCTGCTTACACACGCTATGAGTTTGACGGTTTCAAAGTTGGCAATATTGCAAAACAATGCATTTACGATCCAGATTANCAATGCCTTTTAGCGTTTAAAGATGAAAAGCCGATTGGCTTTATGGCCTATGCTTGCTTCTCTATGCTTTTTTCTAAGGCTCGAACTGTGGATGACTTGGCGCTTTACGTATTACCAGAACACAGGGGGTCGCTCGCCGGCCCCCTTATGGTAAAGCGGTGTGTTAACTGGGCAAAACAGCAAGGAGCAAGTGAGGTCAGGCTCGGAATTACCACTGAAATAGACAACTCGCGAGTCGAAAAGCTGTTCAATCGCCTTGGTCTAGCAACATCCGGAAAGCTGTGCCGCGCAATACTATAGACTTGCGCTATTTTGTAATCTGTTGCATGTCGTCAACACAGGCCCGCTTGCTGCGGATCGGCCCGAAAGGACAACCGGCCCTCACTATTTGCCGCGGATAACCTCTGATCCTAACAATTTCGGAGAAATTCTGTGTCTCAAGATATCGATGCTTCCTTTGTTCGTCAGTATGAATCTGACGTTCACATTGCCTATCAACGCGTAGGCTCGCAACTCGGCAACACCACTCGCAAGAAAACCAATGTGAAGGGTGAAAGCACAACTTTCCAAACTGTCGGCACTGGCGTTGCAGGAAAGAAAGCCCGCAATGGCGATGTTCCAGTGATGAACATCAACCACAACCCTGTTCTTTGTTCGCTCGAAGATTACTACGCAGCCGATTACATCGACAAGCTCGATGAACTGAAAGAAAACCACGATGAACGGCAAGTCGTTGCGCAATCAGGGGCCTCGGCTCTTGGCCGTGTGAACGATGACATGATCGTCAAAGTGGCAGACACTTTCACAAACTCAACCGCTGCGGCAGGCGCACTGACTCTTTCAAAGTGCAAGGAAGTGTTTGCTTATTTCGGGAACCAAAGCATTCCTGATGACGGTAATCGCTATGCGCCAGTATCGCCTGACGCGTGGAACGACTTGCTCGACATCNNTGCGTTTGCTGACGCTGATTATGTTGGCACTGACGACCTTCCCTATCGGGGCGGTATGACTGCGCGGCGCTGGCTCAGCTTCATGTGGTTTGGCTTTTCTGGTTTGACCAAGAACGGAAGCGTTCGGAACAACCTGGCTTATCACATGACTGCGATCGGTTGCGCTTCTGGTCAGGAAGTTCAGACGGAAATGAACTACATCCCAACGAAAACTGCACACTTGGTGACTTCGAGCATGAGCATGGGCGCATGTAAGATCGACGACAAGGGCGGCTACATTCTCAAATCGACCGAATCGTAAGGAAAACGAACCATGGCTTATACATTCTCTGGCCTTTTCCGCATTGGCGGTGCAATTCCAGGCGTCCACATTTACAAGCAAGAGGTTGACAATCTTGCTGCTGTGTCTGCTGACGGATATTTCGACGAGGCTGTCGATCAGCTTTACCAAGGCGATGTCATCCATGTCGCTGATATTGCCAATGGCGCAATTGGGACACTGATGGTTACCTCGGAAGATGGTGTGACTCCAATCACTACCGTCGCACCGGCCTAATTTTACCAGCCTCTTGGCTGTCCTCTGGCCAAAGGCTAACGTGGGCCGGCACTCTTTTGCGGGGGTGTCGGCCCCATTTATAGGAGAGCCATATGTCTCTGACTGACGTTGAAGTCTGCTCGTCTGCGCTGGCAATGATCGGCGCCAACCCAATCAGCAGCCTGACCGATGGTAATGCTGAGGCAAAAATCTGCGCGGCGATCTATGAAATAACTGTGCAAGATGCAATTTCCACATATCGCTGGCGCTTTGCTTCTGGGCAAGAACTGCTCAACCGTTTGACAGACGAACCCATTGCCGGCCGATGGGACAGCGCATATCAAAAACCGCCTGAATTGCTTACTGTTAGCGCCGTGCGCGCAGGGGGCGCAACAATCCCTTATGAGATCATGGGCGATAATATCTATTCCCACACTGGCTCTGAAACTGAAGTCTTTGCTGAAGGGACTTATCGAGTCAACGAAGACAAGTGGCCACCATATTTTACGCGGCTGATTGAATTGCGCCTAGCATCAAAACTTGCGCAATCTCTTGCTGAACGAACCGATCTTGCAAACTCAATGGACGCTCAAGCAATGCGTCAAGCATCTGTTGCTCGAACTGCGGACAGTCAATCTCGCACGGCACGTCAATTGAACATGTCACGATTTACGGCTCGTCGCTTCAGGGGCTCGTTTCAACGGAATGATTTTTACTCATGAAGCAGCGGATTCTTCAAACTAACTTTTCAAGCGGAGAGCTCGACCCGCTTATGGCGTTTCGCGTGGACACTGGCGCTTACGTCAATGGTGCCGCAAAGATTCGCAACGGCTTGATCTATTCAACTGGCGGCGTGGCGCGGCGCAATGGAACGCTTGACCTTGCTCCGCTTGTTGGACGAACGCGCCTTGTCCCATTTGATTTTGCGGACGACGAACGATACCTGCTTGGCTTTTCTGATAATCGCTTAGACGTTTTTGACATTGACGGAACACTAATTGAAACGCTCGACGGGCCTGACGCTGGGCCATGGGGCGGCGAGAACTTGTTCCAATTCACCAACACGCAAAGCGCGGACGTGATGGTTATCTCTCACCGTGACTTTGCGCCGCGAATCATTACGCGAAACAGTGCAACTTCGTTTGAGGTCACCGAGTTTGAGTTTGCTGTATCAAGCAATGGCGAAAAGATTTACCAGCCCTATTTCAAATTTGCTGACGATGCCGTCACGTTGTCTTGCTCTGGAACAACTGGTTCCGTTACTGTCACTGCTAACGCTGACGTGTTCGATGCAACTTATGTTGGGCAGCGCATCCGTTGGGCCGGCACCGAATTGCTTGTTACTGCTTACGTGTCGCCTTCAGAATTGACTTGCGATGTGCAAGGCGAATTGCTCATTGAGCTGTTGGAAAATCCGTATCGGACGCAAGACGGTTCCGCCACTGTTACCGTCACCCAGGTTGCACACGGTCTTTCAACTGGTGACACTGTGACTCTTGCCGGATCGGGAGAGACTGGCGGAATTGCTGCAACTGACCTGAATGGATCACGCGTCATTGCTGTCGTGGATGATAACAACTTCACGATTACTGCGGGGTCTGCCGCGTCCGAAAGCGTAGATGGTGGCGGTCCCTCCGTCACCGTGACCGGAACCAACCTCGCCTCCCGCAACTGGGATGAATCTGTATTTAGCGAACGGAATGGGTATCCAGCAGCTTGTGTNTTCCATGAGGGTCGCCTNTGGTTTGGTGGGACTGGTGGTGTGCCAGATGGGGTATGGAGCTCCAAGACATATCTATATTTTAACTTCAATGTNGGTGACTCNCTGCCGAATGACAGCATCCAAATTCAGCTTGGCTCTGANGACATCTCAAACATTCGTCATTTGGTTTCAAACGGGGACTTGCAGATCTTCACCGCCACTGGTGACTTCTATCTCAACGTCCCGCGAGGCCAGCCGCTAACCCCGCTCAACATCACGGCGCGCAAACAAACGCCTTACGGTGCTTCGTTCATCCGGCCAGAGGTTTTTGATGGAGCAACAATCTATGCGCAGTCTTCAAACACTGGGCTGCGGGAATACCTTTTTGACGAAGCGACTCAACGCTACGCCTCAACCGATATCAATCTTCTCACTTCGCATTTGATCAACGACCCGATCGACCTTGATGCTCAATACGGAACGGATCGCCGCCCCGAGCAATATGCTTANGTGATCAACAGCGATGGGACTGTNCCTGTTTTTTATTCTTCCCGCTCAGAGGGTCTTGCCGGTTGGTCGCTTTGGTCGCTTGGGGGAGAAGGGAGTCCTAAGTTTACATCGGTTACAGTCTTGGGGAATGTCGTTTGGTTTGTGATCGAGCGTGCTGGAATGTATCGCTTGCAGCAATTGTCTCTCAACACTGATAACTCGCTTGATGGGATGCGCCGATACGATGAGCCGCAACCTACAAAATCTTGGCTGGTGGATATCCATTATGCGAACAAGACTGTTGCTGTGCGTTCTGGCATTTATTTCATGGGGGAATATGAAATCGATGCAACGGGCGCGCTGGAAATTGACTTTGAGGTTGATCAGATTGATGTCGGCTTCTCATATGAATTTGAGATCGAGACTTTGCCAGTGAATGTTGCGTTGCAAAGCGGCCCTTATATCGGGCTACCCAAGCGCATCAATCGCGTTCAAGTCGCGCTCGACAAGGCTTATGCGCTTACGGTGAACGATCAGGTGTTGCAGCTTCGCAAGACTTCGGACGATTTGAGCTTGCCGTTTGAACCGATTAGCGGAACGCAGCAATTCTTTTTGCTCGGTTATAATCGGGACGCAACAATCACAATTACCCAGGATCAACCACAACCAGCTACGGTCTTGGGTCTCAGCATGGAGTGCTCTTTCTGATGTGTGTCTCAGCCGGAGTTATGGCCGCGGCTTCGCTTGCCACAGCAGCAATTGGAACCGCAGCTTCAATTGACAATGCCAACTATCAAAACGGAATGGCGCAATTGCAGCTTGAAGAGCAGCGCCGCCAGCTTCGCATGGAGCGCGAGGGCGCTGAGCTCATGGCGCTTGAGGCGCAACTCGAACGGCTCGATGAATTTGAGCGGACTCGGGCAACCAACATGGCTTTAATGGCTGCCTCTGGTGTCACCAATAACAGCTTTCTTCAGGGCGCAGCCCAAGATGAAGAGGATCGATTGCGCTATGACCTGTCGAATATCCGCTTAGGGGAGCTTGGTCAGTTTAACCGGCTGGCTAATGAGACACGCGCCACGCAATTCAGTAGCCAGATCAGCCGCGCCAACCGAAACAGCGCGGTGATCGGCTCGCTTTTAAACTTTGCGTCTGGCGCTGGGCGAACCTACCAGACTTACGACGTTTTGCGTCCGCCTTCGGCGCAGCCCCGCGCTGCCTCTCCAAGGGGCAACAGCGGAACATTCTTTAATGATTCTGATGTTGGGATGAATTACGGAAATTGATATGGCACTCACACCTTACCAGAAGCGCACTCGTGTTCCCGAAAATGCAGGCGGCGGCGTCACTCGCGCCGTAAGCACCAACGTTGCTGACTGGGGGCCGGCTCTTTCCCAGATCGGACAGCAGCTTGAGCGCACCTTTGGGCCAAAACTTCAACGCGAAGCGGTTGAGAAAGGGCTTGCCGACTTTGCCGCCAACGGTTTGGGTAAAGACGAAAACGGAAACTATGTGGTCCCTGAGCCTATGGACGGTGGGCTTGTGTATCAGGAGTCTTATCGTCAGGCGGGCCGCGATCAGTTTGTGCGCGCAACTGTTAACGACGCAGAGCTTGCTCTCAACGAACTTTACTACAGCGACCCTGAAGCGTTTATGCGTGACCCCGCTGGGATTCGGCAGCGAGCGCAAGAGTATATCAAGGGAACTGTCGAGGGATCGCCAGTTGCAGTGCAAGGCCAGATTTTCGATTCTCTAACAAGAGAAATGCGGCAACGCGACTTGCAAGCATCGCAGCAAGGTTATCGGCGGGAGATAGCCAACCAGACTGCCGCAATGCAAAGCAGCGCGGCGGATATAGTCGGACGTATTCAGGGCCTTACGGTGTTGGAGCAGAACGAAGAAGTAAGCGCCGAGATTGCTTTGCTTCAGCAGCAGCTTGCAACCACTGCTGAGCAGCTTGATATGTTCGCTCCAGGCTCAAGCCAGAAATATGGCAAGATCGTTGAGGAAGCGGTGGGCTTCGGCTCAGCTATGCGCGTTGTGCTTGATGAAGAGTTTGCTAATTCAAGCCAACTGACCGACCTTTACGAAATTTCAAAGGGTGCTGACGGAGAAATCTTTGGGCTCGATTATCGTGAGCTGATCGGCCTTATGCGTCCCGAAACTTTGCAACGTTTCCAGCAAGAAGTGAACAGCTTGCGCGTCGCCAAAGAGCGCGAAGAAACTCAGGTTGCAAATCAAGGCTACCGCCAAAGTCGTGACTTGAACCAAGGGCAAGGCACTTTGTCAGATGCAGCATATGGAAATGCCGTTGCTGCTCAAATGGCAAACAGAAACATCGACATAATGACTCCTGCGGGACTGCTTACCGCATTGCCGATGATAAACGGTGAACCACCTGACGCGCTTTACAAAGATATGTTTAAGCGAGGGCAGCGCAAAACTGGCGCTGACTTGAACGCAGCCGCGGCTATGTTTGATTTCTTGCGCGCTGTTCCTGGCAGTCAGAGCCTTGAAACGCGCAACCTTTTGCCGAACATGGACGCAGAAGACATCGCTTTCTATGACGCATACATCTCTATGCGCGGCATGATGAATGATGATGGCGAGCCGCTTTACGATACAATTGCGGCGCGAGAAGCTGCAATTAGCCTGATCTCTGAAGCTGGCAAGCAGCAGGAAGACGAGGTTCGGTCTTTCTTGCGCTTAGATGAAAACGAATTTGGCGGCATGGACTTTACTGCGCTTCCTGTCGAGGCGCGGGGCGAGATGGTCGATATGGTCACATCGCTTGTTATGAACGGGATGGACCAAGATCGGGCTATTGAAACGGCGCAAAGCCAGTTTACTCGCAACTGGGTGAACGATCCAATGACGTCCACGGCCGAGGGCATCACACAATATACATGGCTTAATAATTTTGCTTCTGGTGCGGTTGGGGCTGTTCCTGTTCTTGGGCCTGTTCTTGGGCCTGTTGTTCATTCCGGAACAGGAAAGACTGAACGTGACCCTAACGCTCCTGCAAATTGGGTGCGCAAAGAAGATGCAGTTCCAGCCATTCGCGATCTTCGCACCAACACTGCGTCACAAGACTGGATCACTGAGTCTCAAGACATTTGGATTGGGGCTGTCGATCGATCCAAGAATGAGAACTTGCCGCCTCTTTCTGAGTTAAGGCTCGGGCAAAACATTATGTTTGTGCCGCTTAGCGCAAAGGGAATGTTTGCGCTTGCGTATCAGCGTGACGGGGAAATGGTTCCTTACTATCTGAAAGGCAAAGACGGGAACCGCGTCATTTATAACTTGGGACGCGCTGCACAATGGCAGCAGCAGCGGTATGACGATGCGCGGCGCGATGCTTACGCTTTGGCGGATCGGGTGGCGGTCCCTGAAATGCCTTTGACTTCTGGCGCTATGCCTGAGGGTGTCTCACCTTTTCAATTGCGCGGCCAGCAAGAGCAAATGGCGTTGGCAATGAAGCGAGATCGAGTGGTCGAAAATGTTTACTCGACTGTCGGACAGCCAAACCTTGAGCAGTTTCTTGCAGCCAAGCGCAGTGAGGTTGAGCTGGGTGCGAGCAACCAAACAACTTCCGCGTTTATCAATGGCTATTTCCAGCGCCTTCGAGGTGCGGAAAGCAGCGGTGACGACGCAGCGCGCAATTCAAAATCAACTGCAACTGGTCGATTCCAGTTTGTTGAAGACACATGGCTTGAGCAATTTAAGCTGACCTATCCAGACGAGAACCTTACTAACGCGCAAATTTTGAGCTTGCGGACTGATCCCGAAAAGCAATCGGCTGTCAATCGCACCTTTACTGAGGGCAACATTCGTGCGCTTCAGGCAGAAAACTTACAGGTCAATTATGGCACTTTGTATGCAATGCATCATTTCGGCCGAGCCGGTGGCATTAGATTTTTGCGGGCTCAATCAGAACAGTCTGTAGCTTCAATCTTTACGGCTGATGCAATGGCGGCAAACGACCACTTCTATAATGGAAGCGGAGCTAATCGAACGCCCAAAACCAAGGGCCAGCTTTGGGCTTTGATCAGAGGGAAGATGGGACAATGAACGAAGTTTATGATCTCCGCGGCTTGAGTTACGACAGCTACGAAGACGTTGACGTTCGGATTCCTGATCGTGATCCAACTTGGGGCGAGTCCATGACTGCGGCAATTGCGCTCCAGCCGTTTTGGCAAACAGTGGTGCAAGCCACTGATCCAATTCTTCCGCCTGATGAACCAAATTACAATCCGTTCACTGACGAAAATCTTGTTGGATACGAGCAATACTATTCAGACTTTCTCGGCTCGGCTTCAACTGCTGAAAGCGACCGGATCAAAGCGCGGATCGACGATAATCTTGATATGCGTCGCAAGTCTGAAGAACTTGGGATGATGTCTTTTTTGCTCACCGAGTTTGCCAATCCGGTAAACTATGTTCCGTTGCCAGGTATTGCGGCAGCGCGGGGTGTGGCGACTGTCGGCCGCAGCATTGCCCGAGGCGGCGCGTTGTTTGGCGGGGCAATCGCTTTGGAAGAAACCGTGCGCCAACAAGTCGATCCTACCGCGACTCTTGATGAGAGCTTGCTCAGCGTTGGATATGCCACGATGTTTGGCGGCTTGTTTGGAGGCGTCGCAGGGGGCGTAGCAGCGCGTGGATTTAAGAACGCGGACATTGCCCGCGTAACTGACGCTTTCCTTGCTGAGACCGCCACGCAGGGACCACCGACGCGTGATGGTGTTCGCCCTGCTTATGTCACAGAGGCACCGGCCATGTTCTCGGGCGGCGGCGGGACGTTCACTGCGCGCCCCACTGTCGATGGACAAGTAGGCATTGCATCTGCTTTTGGCGTTGAGAAGATTGTGACCAATCTTTTGCCTACGCTTTGGAGCAAGCTGCAAGGCACAGGTATCAAGTCTGTCGCTGACTTTGCTGATCGAACGCTTGGCGATTATGGTTTAAAGTTGAAAGCAAACGAGTCCGGTATTGCAACGCCTGAATCTGTGACTGTGACCGCAAGTCGGTGGCGCGGAATGGCTGGCGATTTGACCCGCGAACTGGAGCAGGTTTGGACCAAATACAAATCTGGCGGCGGTGAAGGCGGTGTTCGCGTTGGCGATATGTCACCGTCTGTAATTGCTTCGCGCACTCAGCAGCTTGCTGGGAAGATGGGTGGACCGGCGCCGACCAGCCCGCGAATGAATGACCGTGAGTTTTATGATGCCGTGTTTCGCGCTCATACTCGCAATGGTATTGTCACTGACGATCCCTTTGTGAAGGAGGGCGTGGCTGCTGTTCGCAAATACTTTGACAAGGCGCGTGAAAGCGGGATCGGGACCGGACTGCTTCGGACAAAAGAGGGCTGGGTTCGCAAGGTTGATGTGCAGATTAAACGCGCACAAGAGTTAATCGCACGAGAGCAAGAGCTCTTGGCCAAAGGCAGTTTGTCGAACAATGAAAAGCTGCACTTATTGAAGGTGAAGCAAGCCCAGGCGCGTGTTCTTGAGAACTTACAAAGCAATCTGTTGCGGACGTTGGACGTTGATGGAGAGCTCGACGAATACGTTACAGCTTGGCAATCGCGTCAGAAAGAATTTTATGCTCGGCTGTTTGACACTGGGCGCGATATTGTTGGGCGTGGCGCTCGGCGTAAATCTGCGACAGAAGAAGCGTTTCTTCTTGTTGAACGTCAGATTGAAGAAGATCGCAAACTTGTCGCTTACTTTAACCAGCTTGAGGAAACTATTGGGCTGAGCGACAAGCAACGCAAATACCGAGATGATCTGCAAGCTGCGCTCGATGAATATGATGCGGCAAAAGATACGACTTCAAAGCCAGGTGAGATACCTGAGGTTTATACAAAAAAGGAATTGGCGTATCTTGAAAGGCTTCAAGACATGCTTGCAGGCAAGCGCATTTATGATGATGCAGACTTTCACCCAAAGAACGATCCCTTTTATTTGCCGCGTGTCTGGGCTCTCGACAAGATCGAAGGGCGAGAAGACGAGCTCAAAGCTATTCTCGTCGCTTGGTTTAGGGAAAACCCGCTGGGCGACATGAGCCAAGAGGCGCTTGAGCGGCGGGCTGAGCGAGCGATCGACAAGATTATGAAGCGAGCAACGCTCGAAGAGTATCAGCTTTTCTCTGAGAGTTCGGCCGGTGCTTCGTTTCTCAATGCTCGCGGCTTGGACATTCCAAACGAGTTGGTCGCTGACTTTGTTGAGACAGACGTGACCAAGCTGGCAAATATGTATGGGCAACGCTTTGGCGTTATGAACGAGATGCAGCGCGCTTTTGGCGAAGTGTCGGCATTAGATTCGATTGACGACGTGATTATCCAAAGCGCGCTTGAGATTGACGCAAGCGATCTGACAAAAGGACTTGATCAGCTTGACGAGTTGGAAGGCCAGCTTGCAAAGGCGCGTGATTTCCAAACTGGTGCAATCTTTGGGACGGACGAGGCTTCAATGACTGCTCGTCGCCGCGTTGCATACATCAAAGGCTACGGCATCGCGATTAGCATGGGCGGCGCGGTGTTGTCTTCTCTGACTGAGCTTACGCGGCCAATGATGGTCTATGGCTTTACCCGCACAATTGGCGCTACTCTTGAGGCGCTGACAAACAAGCAGCAGTTTCGGCAACTGCGCAACGAAATGCGAACATGGACTGCGCAGGGATCGGACGCGACACTGACGGGCTCAACGGTTAGCCGCTTCAACAATGTGGATGGACCGGCTGGCGGATCGACAAGCGGGCTTGGTAAGGTTGCCCGGGCGCACACTGACTTTGCATACGGCTCTTACTTCAAGCTGAACCTTCTCACTCCATTCACTGACATGGTGAAGGGCTGGTCCAATTATCTGGGCGCGAAATTTCTTTACGAAGACATTATGAAGGCCTCAGATGATCCGGCTGTTGCGCAGCGCCTGGCATCATACGGGCTTACGCCTGACGACATAAAAGCCATTCAGATGGAAAAGGTGGCTGAAGTCGAACACGGATCATTTAAGATGAATCTCGATCAATGGTCTGATGATGGTGCGGCTCGACGCTTTGCCGCGGCTGTTGGTGGAATGACGCGCCGCACTATCGTCACTGCATCCAATGCTGATTTGCCTGATATTGTTAAGGGGTTCATTGGCGACAAGGAAGCGCCTTGGGTCACACTTCCGTTCCAGTTTATGAGCTGGGGCTTTGGCGCGGTGAACAAGATTCTTTTGTCTGGTTTGCAGGGGCGTGATCAGTCTTTAATGGCCGGCGCGGTGTCACTTGTTGGTTGGGGCTACATGATCGAAGCCCTCAAAGTTCCTGAATACATTTGGGAGAACATGAGCGCAGAAGAACGGATGGTTCGCGCAATCGATCGATCTGGTTTGTTTGG
>JGI24004J15324_10000315_pt1 | contig 19514 bp, 8 predicted proteins | sample LinPmetageLP32_FD_15324 | JGI IMG/M metagenome (IMG submission 15324)
TTAAATCATACGAGGCAGAAGCCAGAGATACGTGAGATATATCGTCGTTCAATGTTGTTCCATAATACTGCCAAGATCCAGAAACAGGATCGACTCCCCGATAAGATATGTTAGTATCATCTAAAATGACAGAAGAGGTCAGCATAATTATTCCCTCATCGTACATAACAAGACCGACAACGGAGCCCGACGTCGAACCAGATGTTCCGATTAAGGTTCCGTTGTGATCAATATCCGCACACGAAGCTAACTTGGACCCAGTTATATAATAATTAAGTTCTACCGAACCTTTCTTGATGGTTGATCCATAGTACATGCTTGGAATTGTAATAAAATTAATTGAGTTGGAATCAGTGACCAAATCTCGTGATCTGACTGAAGATGATCTGAAGATGAAGTGATCTGAAAAAGTTGTATATTTTCTCGCAACATTTTGAAGTGCTGAGGATGTTAAATTCACCGGTGTCAATAGAGATGTTTGAAGACCGGTCTGGATAACGTCCGTAGTGATGTTATAAAAGTTTGATGTTATAGTAGTAGATCTACTTGTTAGGTTTCTCTTTATAGGACTTTCAATACCATATGAAGAAGTGATTTCTCCGTTATTGTTTGTGATGGAGGAGATGGATACCGCTTTCGCACCAATACTTTCAAGATAATACTTGCTAATGTTAAAGTGCTCACCAGAAGCGTCTTTTATAATTGGTTGGTACTGCTGGGCCTTGAAAGCGTTCTTCTCGGAACCAGACATCACAAATGGATAAATGGCGTTGGTAGCCGTCTTATTCCTATTTATATCATACACAACAAGGCCATCGGCTGTTGATGGTTGTGTCTCGTTGTTTACATACATTCGTTCTTGATAGATAAAGACATTATACTCAGGGTAAGTCTTTAGCCTATTGATAAAGAGGTCATCGGGTGTAAACTTAAATCTACGCATATCATCCTAGTAATCCAATCGTGCTCGGAAAGTTAATTCAATATTTGAATCCTTACGGATCGGCTCAGAAAACTTACCGACAGCAAGAAGCTGGTTGTCTGCTGAATATAGACCGATTGATGTAATGTATGAAATTGGAATATCAGTGGTTTCGTTCTTGACACGTAATTGTGAACCAGTTAAGTAAGTTGGGTTCGAACTATAGTTGAACTCATTATGCTTGGTGCGACAGAAATATACGGTTGAATTTAATTCGATTGTGTTATTAAATTGTAAGTTGTGAACTCTATGTCTGAAAAAGTCTGCTGATGCGGTGATTTCCTGTCCGATTAGTGAACCCGTAAAAGATGTACCGGAGCCGTCAAAATCCACAGAAGTTGCTCCAACTAGATATCCGCCATCGGCAGACCTCATAAAAAATGAACTTGTAAGTACGGCGACACCTGCACTATAATAAATCAGACCAGCTTTCCAATACATGTCTGAACCAATGGTAGTTGTATGAACACTAGTTCTATCCAACACGTTTGACCCTTGGGAGGCGGTGGCATAAAGAATACCATATTCTCCTGCTGGAGAGTTTACTTTATAAGATGTTGCCGCTCCTTGATCAAGAATTTTAACCCTATTGTCAAATGTGGTATTAGAGTATGATAGACCAACTCCAAGCTCAAGTTCGAATGATCCTTTTTTAACCTCATCCTTAGAGAGGAGTCTTGAGAAAGATACAAACAGGGCATTTTCGATCTTGGTTCCACCAGCGATAATGTTTCCATCATCATCAAAAGATTGAATGTTTCCATCCTTGTCATAACCTGATAGTACTTGTGCCATTTGATTATAAATATTGTCTTTCTTTGCTATCATTGAAGTAACAGCTAGTGTACTATTCACACCAGTACCCAAGGTTAAATCAAAGATATGGTTTGCTGAAGAGCTAAGATATGGATAGTCATATACAGATTGAAACATTCCATGGGTAAAGTTTTGGATATTACCCTCGTCAGGAAATGTACCATATGTACCACTAACTATTGTTCCCGTAATGGGAATTGCCTCATGTAATAAAGTTTTTGTTGAAACTCTGTCATCTGCTGCTAATGGTTTAAAAATAGTCATTCTTTATTCCTTATACTTTTACGAATCTTACTGGGATATCAACTGAGTATCCAGTAGTTCTTCCAGTTACTCTGACGATTGAATCAATCATTTTTACATTTGTGTTGTCAACACCTGCTCTATTTTTATAAGTCGTTGTTGATCCAATTCTCTCAAACAAAAAGTTTGATGTCCTCAGATCTTGAGAAGATTGAATCTTAAACTGAAAATATGAGGCTATTGGTCCATCGATAGGTGTATCTGAATCTCTTAGTTCATCTTGCGATGGCCTATAGATAAATGAATCATTTGCTGTTTTTGTGAAACTATAGGTAGCTACGAAGTCATCATCGATACTAGAACCAGGAACCTCTGTTCCATCAACGGATATAAGTTGTCCGAGCCTACTATCCATTTCAACGATGAATGAGGTTTCAATAAGAGATTCATCAATCTCTGTTACATTATCTGAATCTATACCAGCATCAAGACGGATAATTCCTCCTTTTTGATCTCCAGTATCTAATCCATATAAAAATCCATTTTTTCTACCTGTAGAGTCATAGCCAATTGCTAATGCGCCAGAAGTGGCTCTATCGTCAAATGTTCTCTTGTCAACACAAACCACAAAATTTCCATCAGTGGTGACGGTTTGAGCGCCTGGAGCTGTGGTGTTAAGCTTTACAACTGGTAGGTATAGCAAGTCATTGTTGGATAAAGATAAAAGCTTTGACTTCATTAATGATGTGTTGTTTGTAAATGCCTCTAGAATCGGTGTCTGTAGAATACTTAGATCTTGAAGTGCGGTTGTTGCGGTCAGATCAAAAAGGTTATAGTTGATTTCATCATCTCCCAATGCGAATTTAACGATTGAAAACGAACTGTCTCCTTTCGACAACCTTCGTCTTCCTTCATCGGTCAACACTACATCTAAAATAATATCACCGCTATTGTCTTGAAAAGCCATACTTCTTTCTCCTATTCTCCAATAAATAGATTGTTCTTAAGTTTCTTTCTAATTCTGACTGAAACTGTTTGTGTCCTCAACTAATTTTAAATTTAGATTGATATCTATTTTTTTGCCCGTGTGCTTGGACGTAACTCTGATTTTGAATTTTGTTGTCTGTCCTTTAGTCACCATGTTTCCATCATCTAACTTGTATATCGTCGATGTTCCGCTCTTCTCTTCTTCGCTAAAAATCAATCTCTCGATATTTGGAACTACCTTAATTATTCTTTTAGATGACTTTTGATATATATAGTTTCGTACAGTAGGATATTCATATTGTGATACATTAATTTTGTATTCGTCAGAGTCTCTTAGTAACTCTACTTCAAAAGGGGTGGTGAGGTTTGATGGGGTTCCGTGATAAGTCAAGCACCTAAAGGCATAGTAATATTTTCGGTTGGGGATCACAAAGTCTTCAAAGTGACCGTTCATGTTATCCAATACATTTGACCTTAAGCCCATGCTTTCCGGAAAGGTCAGTCCTGACTTATCGTCGATGCTAACCAGAAAATGATCAGCAAAATCTTTTTCATCATTAGGAGGCTCAGACATACGATATATTTCATATACACCTGTAAAGTAGTCCGGATTGACACCATTGGACTTTGACAGGTCAACGAGATCACTAATTCTTTGATCACCTTCTGTTAATGGCTGTAAGGATCTTAGCAACTCTTGGCCCGTACCTCGAGTAATGCTTTCAACGCGAACAAACATTGGTGAAAAGAAAAATTCAACATTTGCTTTTTTCGAGTTGTTTTTAAAGTTTACTTGAGGAGGTAGTGTTGGTGTGTCCACAAAAGCTACTTCATCCTCATCAACCTGATATTCCAGTAATTGAAACGACGGGCTCACCTCAATATCCACATAAGCTCTGTATTTTTCATCTGTAATGTCTGTAAAGCCCTCTGGGTATCTCTGCGCTATCGAGCCATCTTCTCCCATCATTTGTGTTTCATTTTGCGAAACGAAAAGGTCAGAGTATGTATAGGAGCTACCTAGAATGCCAATCAAAATTTTAGTTTTATAAATATATCTTCTGCCGTATTTCATTTGGGTATCGTAGAAGTTTACATCATTAGTATAATATGTCTGGATAGGACTTCCACCGTCATTATCTAGATATTTTTCGATCTTGTATCCCAAAAAAAAGGTCTTACAAGAGTTCGAGTATAACACCTCTTCTGTATTTCTAGCCTCGTTGTCTATAAAGGCTCGCATGTCTGAAAGAAAATTAATTGTATTAACTTGATCGGCAAACCTGTTAGTTATATTGCTATGAGTAGCTTCCCTTTGTGGAAGCAAAAACAATTCGTTCGACTGTTCAGATAGACTGATAATCCTGGTTGTTGTCATTAGGGTTATAAGATCATATATTTTTCCAGATACATCATTGCCATTTATATTAAAGTTTCTATTTGAAAAAGATATGTCTTGTTTAATCGATTGAAAAATATTTTTTCTTTTTTGATAAATTGTCAACATCGTATTGAATTCATCCGATCTACTGGTTGATCCGAGAAACGGCAAGAATTTTGAATAATAAAAAGGGAAAGAGGAGATATTAACCAATGGGGAGCTGTAACCACTTAGAGTAGTTAAATGTAGATCAAAAATATTTCTTTGTTTTAAATCTATCTCTTCTGTGGGACCTGCGTAGTTTGCGATCCTATTGGCAAATTCTCTTTTTAATTCATTAAACTCTAAGTGGCTATTCACTTTATAGTTTTCATCATCAAATTCTGTTCTAATATCTGAGATGGTTTGGACTTTTGGTGTATCACTTTTAAACGGATAAGAAATTAAATTATAGTTCAACAATTGATTAGATGGTCGGTTTTTGGTTTGATCTTCATATGCTGGGTCATGGTAATTTTTTACAAAAGAGTTTTGAATATCTGGGTTTTCAAACGAAAACTGGTGATCTAAAAAAGCATTCCCAGTCTGTATTGTTTGCTTAACATACTCATTCCACTGGGTTTGGTCTCGGAACTGCTCTTCTCTACCGGAGACGAATATCTTAGCTTTTTTTGTTATGATCAATTGTCGGTCGTCTGTTTCGATATTATTTATAAAATCTTTTTTAATACCAGACCTAAAAGATCTAAAGTTGGTACCAAACATTCCTCTATTATCTGGAGAATAATATCTTCCGATCTCCGCACGAAGTCGGTCTGGTGCCCCTTCCAAAGAATTGACCACATTTGCTGAATCTACAATTATTGCCATTAATAACCACCTTGTGGTGTACTAGGCCTCACTGTTTGAGGTGCTTGGCTTGTTGGTGGCATTGGGACCTCCTCCTCTATACTTTCCAAAAAAGAAAGTATTCCATCTTTGTTTGGATCTTGTTTTACAATAACTGATGTTTGAAATTTTCTTGTTGCCGCTGAGACATCAATTGTTTGATCTCCCATGTCTGTATCATATAGGTTTTCTATTATGCCCATTTTTTTACCCTCTTATGTATATAAGGTTGTTATAAATAGTTGCGAGAAAATTATCCTTTACAATTCCCAATGATGGAATTTCATAATCCAAAGCTTTCCCCAGAATTGGTCTTCCGGAAGATAGAATATTGCTACTCATCCGTTCATATCTTGGCGAATGTACATTTACGAAGTTTGTTTCGTCGATGACAACGGGTCCAAACCCGACTAGTGCATGTATGACAAACAGGTTCGTTTGTGTCTCTTCAATAATTGGACCACTTTCAATGTTTTGTAATGGATCTGAGTTAGGGTTTGGATTAAATTCTGTGCTCATCATGTATTTAACATGCGGTGGTATGTCTTCAATCACTAGTTCTTGGTTAACCACAAGATTTCTTACGATTGAATTTGGATTTGAAAATTGAATCTCCTGAATCGATTTAATTGCCTTGTTGTTTTTCAAAAAGCTGTTTGGAACAATGGTGCTGGCAATAAAAAGGATTCTCTTCTCCTCAGAAGTTAATATTCTATTAAAACTCTTAATCAGCTCCAAAGGATTGTTTGTTGAGAATGTTGAGGAGTTGCCAACATAAAGACTTGAGTCAATCAGTGGATCTATCTTTTGCTCTATTGACCTATTGATTAAAGCATCTTTAGGGGGTGCGATTGTAACATTTAAGCTAGAAAGAGAATCAATTGATATACTATTTTTTTCAACGCTTTGGGGGTAACTTGTCGAGTGTTGTTGGGATTGCCTTATAGATTTTGCCAACCTAAAGGCCAAGACCTCATCAACACTCACATTGTTTATACCCCTGGTGGTTTTGATTATCTTATCGCCCATTATTAAACCAAGTGGCGTAAGATAAGATGTCGCATTGCTAGTGTCTGCGAACTTGAGTTTTTCGTTTGACGTCATAAAACTTGAAGCATCAGAGGCTTTAATGTTGGGGTAATACTTGGCCTGCTCTAAAGCCCATCTCTTTTTGTAATCTTCTGAAGAGAATAAATTCAAACCAGGATTATTAGAAAATATTAAATACCCAAGACTTTCTTGTTCAATCTCTAAAGCTTCTTTCGATATGGCTTCGACAATATTTGTATTAACTTGTCCTTTTGAAACCCTAGAATATTTTCTTCCAATCCCAATCCTAGTACTGTCATTTAAATACTCAAATTTAACAGATTTTAACAAACTAGAATAATTTCTAATAAAAGAGCCTATACTATCGGGAGTGGTTTTGTTGGTAGGCAAAATCGTCTTCATGACACTTAGATATGCTGACTTGTCTACATCTTTAGATAAAAGTGCCGCTAGGTTGTAATAAGCTATCGCTGCTTGTCCAAAATCAGAACTTTTTACTCTTCTCGACGCGAGGTCTGCGGAAATTAGGTTGGGCGATAACCCTAGCAAAGTCATAACCTGAGAGGTATAGTCGGGATTGAATTGTAGCAAATTATTATTATAATTGTTTGAATAATCTAAAGAATTTAAATAGCCCGTTAAAAATTTTATTGAATCCTCTGCCTGCTTGATCACATACATAACATACTCATTAAAATTCGCTTCCACTATAAACTCAATTCTGTATCCCACTTTCAATAAAGACTTTTTCTTTTGTAAGCTATCTGTTATTAAAAATGATTTTATACCCAATTCGTCTTGAAACAAAGTTATCTCTTCTACTGTGGAAACTATGGTCGACGCAGCTATATCATCGGGAGATAGTTTTTTAATATCGAAATAGCCACCAGCATTCTCGCTTGATATTAAATTTGGATCAAAGTCAAACTTTTTTCCATACTTGCTTATCGCTCGTTGCTGTTTTTTTAAAACATTGTCTTCAAAAAATAATTTTGCTATGTCAGTTTCATTAAATTCAAAACTGTTGCCAATATTCACGTAAGCATTGTTCAAGCCATGATTTACTTCCACAACCTCTTGTCGATAGAGAGCTCCTCCAATCAATTTTGTTGTTTGATTTATCTTGTCAAACAGAGCACGATTTAGTTTCAACATTTTATTTGCAACGAAAGATACTTCAAGCGCTATCATCTTTTCATTGAGATGGCAGATGGAGATGACTTCACGATCTTCTGTTTGGGTTTCTATGATTAAAGATACTGCCTTAGACATCAATAAGTCCTCCTTCTAATTGCTTCGCGAATTTCAAAATTAACATTTGCTAATGAATTTTGAGCTTGGGGTTGATTTGTTATGTTTGTCGATGCTTGAATAGTGGTCATTCCAGGCTCGAGCAGTATTCTGCCTCGAGCTTCGTCATACCGTGAGGTTAAAATATCTCTAGCAAGAATGACCCCAACATCACTTTCAATAGGGAATGTTAGCTTGTAATCTTCTTCCGAGACGTACCTTAAGGTGGCGTGAGAACGTTCAGAATGCTCCGATCCTTCCATGTATGTCCCTTCATGCGCATGTACTGGACCAGCATACTCCTCGTTTGTATCCGGATAATAAAAATATCCAGACTGGTTGTTGGCCACGCCTCCGGTAAATATTTTTTCTGCTGTCATTGGACCATAAAATTTATTGAATAATTCACTGCCAAAGTCTAATCCACTTATAAAACAAGCGGCGTATATGTTTAAATTTGGCGGCGTTGGGATGGTGACCTCAATAATTGTAGAAAATTTTGTATAGCCAATTAATTCTTCTTCGATGGAAAATGAATTTTGGCCAAAGACAATAACTCCTGGTTGAGATGGTTCGTAATCATGTAGGCTATCAACACCATCATTGAGTGCGTCCGCTGCTTCGCCGCCCCTAAGGACCAACTTAATCTCCATAGAAGAAAGTTCTTCTCGACCGTACCATGATCTCTCAGGAGAGTGGTCGTACATACACAATTTTATCGCAATCCTATATTGGAATACATCTCCAAAACCCGGTCTCCTCTTGGGATACAAGTTAATTCTATCAACAAAAATATTTGGAAGATTTTCCACACCAACAGTTACATCGTTCATTAATTACAATCCTCTAGGTCTTCTGGGCTTACTCTTGTACTATAAATATCAAAGCGATCAGTTCTTTGATCAGGACATATCAATTCTTCATCAAGAAACTGAGAATTTATCTCAAGCTTGTCAACAGCTTTGCATAATTCTTCCGGGGGAATTTCATTATCAACTTGGATTTCAAAAAAGTAATCTACGAAATTTGACGTAGGGTCGTTGCGGTCAAAAGAAGCATCTTCAAGAATATTATCGGCTGTTGGAACTTCTATTAGCAAATCATTTACAATCGCAGACATTTTTTTATCCATTTTCAATGGAGTCAAGATTTCATCCCCAACATCTCCCGTTACCTTAAACACTTCGATTTCAAAATTTTCCTTTTCATAAAAGGAGTTGAACTCTTTAAGGTGAATAATTGGCTCGACATATCTTATATCGACATATGTTCCGTCGTCAAAGGTCGTCGATTGGATCGACTCCCCGTCGTAATCATCTAATGGATCAAGTGTATCTCGGAGAACAGCTTTAAAGTTCAAATCTACATCCACTTGGGGGATTAACACTTCTCCACCTTTTCCGTAAGACGTGGTAGAAACGGGGTAAGTCATTTGAGATCCAGTGATGGCACCTTGCAACATGGTCATTTGCATAAGGGGAATATTACTGCCTGAATATGCGGAACGACCAAGGGAATAAAGACCAGATTGTCTCTGATTCATTCTTCTTGTCATCACTCGCATCTGTGTCATGACGGGAGGAGATATTACTTGCGGAGCTTCGTCTTGGAATGCTCGATTGATTTTTGACTTGGGAGTCTCATTTAGAATGCGAGAGTGTGCCGCTTCTTGAGTCTCAGTTGAACTCGCAGATTTGTACAAAATGTCATCATCAACAAATTCGTATGAGTGTGGCTTAAACTTTCCAATAGAATACAAATAACGACCGTAAGGAGTCATTTCAATTTGCATTACTTCTGTTTTTTTGTTGAAAAATGTCATAATCTATCACCCCTCTCCTAAAGTTTGATTGCTGCCGCCTTGGTTGCCTGGTGTTGCTCCACCCTCAGTGTCTGGATCCTCATCTGCCACAGCACCACCGCCGGCTCCAGTGCCGTAATCTATCTCGGTTGGATTTATATTTACTTCTACTTCTTTGAAATCGCCTATACCTCCTCCGCCGACTGGACGATTGCCGCCTGGAACGGTTGTGCCTGTTCCTGCATTGCCCAAAGTTCCGTCATTATTAATACTTGGGTCCTGCAGGGCATATTGTCTAAACCAATCTCTTAAAGCTTGAGAGGATCGATAGAATGCAATCTCACCACTTGTCCACAGGTTCTGTTGCTCCAACGAAGCTCCAGCTGGTTCGACATTCGATACGATGCGGAACCATTCTTGACCTAGTAAGGGGCCGGAATAAGTGGGGTCATATTGCGAGTTTATAATTGCTTTAGCCTTTGCGATCATTTGACTTAGAGTTATTGCAACGTTCACTCCTGCTACTTGAGTTAGAGATATTGCAGCGTCTCTATCTATAAACACGTCAGGGTCATCTGGTACATCGATTTCCGCCGTTGGTTGATCTTCAAGTCCACCGACAATATATTCGATCTTATCTTCGTCTGCTTGGACGGCACTCCATGATGGCAAGTGATCTACATAATTTTTCAACTCATCTTCGTCAAAATTACCCATCTCGACTTCAGAATCAATTCTCACCATTTCAACGAGAGAGAAGAAGTCATAAGGCCAATTGAATTGGATTGTATTTGTCTTACCAAACTCATCTTGGGTCACATTCCCAGATTCAACATCAGTATTTACCTCAGGATTTCTCAAGACGGTCTTTTTAAAATAATTATTCGCAGCTCGCTGCTTGACCTTGAATACCATCCACTTAAGCTTATCGGACATTTCAATAATATCATTGCCACCGTTGCCACCAGGCCCAAGGAGCTCTTTCTTGAGCAACGGATGTGTGATTGCAACTTCAGAGACTTCCATTTCTGTTCCAATGTCTGGTGGGAGGTTTTGCCAAATATCTTGTAGGTCTGTCTGTGTAAGTGTATGAGAGAACTCAAAAATATACATTGCGATTGGGGTGACTTTATCGGTATCAAAATTCATAAAATCAAATGATGGAGGAAAGATATACTTTTTCATCTTCTCCATTTGGTTTAAGACCGATCTTCCAATTTGACTTGAAGGCTCGCCGCTTGTCAAAGCACGGTAAGCTGTCTCGTTATCATCTGTTGGACCTTCTTTATATGTGTTAACTTTGTCTTTATCAATCTTAAAGAATCTTTTCTTACCTTCTTCTTTGATAAATGGAATGGCAACGACTGCTTCGGAAATTTCTTTTCGATTAGCTAATCGGCCAAGCTTTGTTCCGATGCCAGAGAATCCCAAGGCGTCAGACAAATCTAGCAACTCATCTGCTTTTTTCATAACTTGTTGTTGATAATTAAGTGGAATTGGTCCGACGCCAATAAAAACACCATCTTTTTCTTCGGGTAGTCTTCCATATTGGTGCCACATTCCTCGTGGGACAGACCCAGAACCATAGGCCGGTAACGTTATGTGGTCTGAACCTGAGATGTGATTAAAATTAAGCATTGGTGTTTCAAATTTAGTTTGAATTACCCATCGGGAATCTTCTCCGAGAGCAGTATCGACAACCAATGAACCTGCGGATGATGCGGAACCTTTCTTTTTAATTGTCCCAATTCCCTGTATATTTAGAGAAGCGGATAGTTGGACTGCATTTTTGTTAATTCTATCTTTGAACATGCTTTGCGGACCGTAGCCGTTTGAAGCCCCAACCTGAATTCCAGAGGAACTAGAAACTGAATAAAAACTTGTATCAAATCTAGTATATTCATAGTTAGCTGCTGACTGTAGTTCCTTGATGGTCATGGAATCAGATGATGCAGTAAGTGTAATATGACACCAGCCTTCGCCATGATAATATGGTGGTGTAAATGGAAAGTTGTACCCCTGCAGAGAATCTTTGAAGGACACTAAAGAGGTGGAAGCATCTACAGTGAAAATTCTATTTTCATCACTTTCTTCTAGATTATGGAAAATAAATGCTCCACTTGAAGCCTTGGGATAGGTGTTAAAACTAATGCTTGGTGGACCAAATGATGATGGTCGAGAATACATCGTAAAAGATTCCCTATTGTTTATTGATGATCCGCTCGCAATATCTTGGGGAGGTGAATATGGACTAGAGCCGCTATTAAAGTGATAAACGGAGCCCTTTGAGCCTGTTAGGCTACGGCGCATTTTAACTCGCATTCCATACACAGATCCCGATACAAGTCGGATATCCTTCTGTTTTCTTGAGACAACGGAGGATAATTGTCCGTTTGGGAGAAAAAAGTTTATCGATTCAGCTAAAAAGTTATTAGCCATCATGGAGTAGAGGTTGTCCCCTTGGCCGTCCCATTCTACGGATGAAGAAATGTTCCCACTAGGGTGTGGTTCATTCGCGGTTAATTTGTAGTTAGATAGATAATCAGACGGAGACAACAGAGCTTCAAATGGAATTCTTTTATCAAAATTCCCCGTTGTACCAAATCTAATCAAATGTTCTCCAATATATGGTCCAAATCCGCTGATAAATGTTTGGGATTCCAATGGTGTTGTTAAAATCGGATAATCAACAGCCACACCTGACTTTATTGTGTTGAATAGAACTCCAGGGGCAAACAAAGGTGTCATGACCGCTTGTCGTCCATAGTTAAATCCATCCAACTCAACATTGTTGCCATTATAAAGCTTCATGTTGTCTTTAAATGAATCATAGAATCTTTCAGCAACATCAACAGTCCTCTGACACGGGTAAAAACCCTTGTAGGGTAAGAACTTCTTAATCGCTTTACATCGAAGCGAAAGCACTTTTCCATTTGTAAAGTCTTTGTGATCGTCCGCTATTACTTCGAAGTTTTTCATGAAGTCGGTATTGGAATAAATCTCATAGAAGTCTAACTTAGATGAATTTTCAGTTCCAGACACTCCCCCAGTAACATCGAACATATCTGTTTCGATTTCGCCTTCTGTTTTTAAATAATCTTCGACTTGAGTGCTCATTCGGAATTCCGGAATGATTGAGTAATTCTTTCCAATCTTACTTACATCCTCAACATAGTTTTCGTAAGTGTCGTAAAAAGGTTGTTTAGGAGCAGAAGTGTATGTGCCATCGTCGTTCCTAATTTGTCTTTTGTCTCCAGCTTCCCAGAGGGCAGCTCCTTCAAATAAAACAATAGAAGCGCCAGTTGATTGTATTTCCATCCCGTATGGATTTGATACGGAAGACGTGTTAGACAAAGATACCCTTCTGGAATATATTGGATACGGAGCAAAAAGTCCATCGAGAGTCAACTGAGCACTTCTAACATTTGATGGAATATCTGAATTTAATAATGCTACTGATCCTGCTGGATCATCGAGATCTTTAAGAAAAGTAAGGTTTGGATCTTGTAATATACCAGCTGGGCGATCCCTATAAGAAGTAAAAACAATGTTTGATGGATTCTCCTTCACTTCGGTTAAAAAGTTCGCAGAGGCATCCATCGGCCAAGTGCTTTGGCTCATCTCTATTAGTCCGGCTTGAACTCCGGTAGGGAAACCAAAAGCTCCAGTGGGAGGTATCAACTTGGTTCTATCGGACCTAGCATGTCTATAAAAGCTTTCAAATTGCGGTCTTGTTCTTGTTTGGCTAACAAACTGTTGCGTTGATTTGGGGAATATGGTCTCGCGATATTGAAGGAACTCCCAGTGTGTAAGCGGAGAGTCTTGCTTGTTTAGACCATTTTCAAGATACATGTCCTTGATGGCTACGTATTCTGTCTGCTCTTCATCCGGATCAAACTTATGAAGCTTACTAACCTCGTCATTCGCAAAAGCAATCTGTTGGTTTCCATAGGAAGAGACAATCGAGAACCTTTGAGGGTTGTCAAAATCTACATTTCCCTCGTCGTCTTTAAAGTGGCGACCGACATTCCAAACAAGAGGATATGCTTTTTGAGTTATTGCTGGCTCTGTGTGATTATAGAGGGCAGAATAACGATCTCTCACCCTTAAATCGCCATTAGCTAATACATTTCGCATCGGGCCTGGTTGAACGACGAAGGTCATCTTGTTAGTCTTCCGATGGTTGCGAGTTACGGGGTTTTCAGAGACACGTAATTGCTTCCAAGTTGAATATCCATAATGTCCATTACGATGAATGTTGATTCCAACTAATTCTTCTTCTGGTGGAATAGTCGCGATCTCGTCATTTATACCAGATGAAATTGTGTTGGTGTCGTCGAATGAGCTTGACACCAATGTGTTCAACCCTACGCTATCAACAAATATAGCCATTACAAAACTCCGATGATTGTGGATGCTGTAGGAAAGACAATCGCTTCAACATATCCAGCCGAAGATGAAACCATTCCATCTTTCGGCGCATAGCCCAAAATCCTTTGGCCATTTTCCCAGTTTGAGCCGGAAATGGCTGAACGGATCCACGAATATTGAAATTCGCTTCTTGGAATTGGTGAATTGATGTGCATGTTATCATGATTACTACCGGTAATAATTAGTTCTCCAGAACTATATTGATAGGCTTTGGAGGTATTTCTATGTTGCTTATTAGAAGATCCGCTTGAGGGATACACTGTTGCTGTTACAACTCCGTATGTAGAGTCAACTCCAAACTTGCCTTGGTGAAGGGCTCTAAGGGTCTTTAAGCCTCTTCTCTTGCCTAAGTGGTCTTCTACCCTTATGGTACCTGCTTCGCCGCTTCCAGACCCCAATACGGAGAGATTTCGGAATGGCAAAGCGTTGTATACAGAATAAGTTTGAGAATAAGCATCTAAATAACCAGTTGATTGAATTTCGGGACCACCAGGGGCTGAAAATCTCGTGTTTATATTTCTTTGAGAAATATATTGAGAAGCAGTAGAAGGAACCTCTATCACATTGTCATTAGAAAATCTTCGATCCTCCGCAACAGGAGTCACTCCACCTGCGATGGCGGTAGAGAGTCCGAAAAAAGTGGCTGGGCATGTGGCTGTTCCAAAGCCCATGGTTCCATCGAGAGAAGGTGTTTGGGATGTACCAGTTAGAGCAATTGTGGCCTCCGACAAGCTTAATGGAGCAGCACCTACTGATGATGATACAATTGCAAAGCTGGCACCTCCAGCGTTCCTTACGATAAAGTTTAAGGGAGCAGATCCAAGAGATGGTATCGTTGAACCTTCTGATACATGTGTTCCATCGTTAAAGGGCAAATACTGTCTTATACTAGCCGAAGGAATGATTGAGACACTACTCAAAGTAACCTTTCTCCCGCAATTATATAGACCTGTTACGGCTTGTTGAGATGCCGTTGTGTTTAATATCACTAATTCATCTAAGTATGATCTTCCACTGGTTCCCCTTAATGTCTCACTAGTTCCGACCCTACCATTGTTAATGATAACTTGTCTGGGGCTATTTTGAAGAAGTGATCCGCCATCGGTACCACCAGCAGCAGTTGTCAGGGCAACTGATTGTCCGTTTATATAAATTGCGCCTTGGGTTGCTGAGTTCACAGAGCCAGAGTGAGTGGCTACAACATGAAACTCTGTGTTTGTTAATCCTGGCCACTGCGATACACTATCAAGATCAACATAATATTGATCAGTCCTAAACGCACTTGATCCATCTACGTAATTTATGTTAAGCCTCAATCTGTTGCCGCCATCAATGTACAGTACTCTTCCACTGAATTCGGCATTTTGGGCATCATTAGCAATGTTTGCCCCTGTTGCTTCACGATATATATATTTGACTGCTGCTCCGGGGGACAGGCTGAGCCAGCAAGAAATAGTAAATTGACCGGTGCTGATTTCACCGCTTGAGAAAGACGATGTTAAGAATGAATTATTTCTTTCGCCTATTTCCAATCCGTGGTCATAAACTGTTGATGCGGATGATTGAATAGTCGCTGTATACGCACCATGTGAATTAATCGAAGACGTAAGGTTGTTCCAAAACTCTGTATCAGAAGAGCCGGTGGATACTACGGTTGAAGTTGAACCATTTACATAATAAGCTTGGCCGTCAGGAAGCGTTAGCCTTTGTCCAAAGGTGGCGTATGAGCGGCCAACAACATTAAAAGATCCAGTGGAAGATACACCAACAATAGCCGGCTTTACAAGTAAATTTCCAGTGTCTGGTTGACGGTTTCCAGTAGCGCCGCCGCCGAATATATTGCCCTTCTCGAAAGGAGCTATCCCCATCAAAGTCTGGTAATTTGTTGTGTTTGGCAAAGCTGTTGAGATAAATGGAGGTAGAATATTAATATTCGGATCATCGTTTGCCTCAAGTGCCCAAGTCTTTTGATGTTCTGGTGCTACTGAGAATAATTGAATTTCATTTGAATAGTTGCCTACCTTTTGAGATCCAGACAATGTCTTTATGTTTTTAATATTGACCGGTCTTTTTGCTGTTTCTTCGCGATATCTTGTTGCCTTTAATTTTATAGGACTTGGATAGGGTGGGCCATAGTCGGCGCCAACGAAACCAAGTGATCCATCTTGGTCTCCCTGCGAAGGGTGGTCCTTGAAAACGAAGCCCCAACCTTCTGGGCGGTTAGAAGGTCCATCAAGGTTTCTAGTAAGCGATCCATATGTGATTGCTGTGCCGCCATCAAAACCAGAGGCTGTAATGAAACCATGAGATGCGGATTGAATTTGATAATTGTAGAAATTTCCAGTCACACTTTGGGTTAGAGATAAAAAGCTATCACTAGCTTTGTTAGTTGTAACATTCAACTTGTTGTCTAAGATGAATATCAATTGATCCATATTAGTCCATTGGTTATCATACAAGTCATACACATTTGAATAATTCGCAGTTATAATTGTTCCATCGCCGTCTCTAACAGTAACAAAAGATCCTGTTCCTAATGCTAGTTTGGTTGAAAGAACACTGTTTATAAACCCAATGCTTCCGGACGGAAAAGTCCCGCCCGTTTGGAAAGCTACGGAAACAGTTTTTGACAAATCATGCTTATTAATATCTATATGTCTATATTGAAGTCCTCCAACGTGCGCTTCGGTAAATGGACCCTGCATCGATGTCTCATTGTAGTTACCTACAGTGTCATGATGTAGATTGGCTACCACAACATCAGCAGCGAACTGTGTCTTTACTTCATGATTGAAACCAGAGTGTACTGTCCCCGACATCAAATTCATAGGAAGTATAATATCCCCTTTAACACTTTCTCCATAGTCTGTCCCTTCTAGTTTTCCAACTAAAGCATTCGAACTAAACTTCTTCTTTCTCGGTGGATTATCATCATCTCTAGTCCCCCTAACTAAGCCATCCGTGTCTCCCACGCCAACAGTTATAATGTTCTGTGGTGTTCCGGAAGTTGTTCCCAAGGCACCGCCTGGTGATATTGCCTCTTGAAACAATTGAAGATTTTTTTGTCTTTCAAAGTTTACTCCACCGTAAATAGATGGTCGAGAAACCATCGCCAAGTCATATAGTTTAGAGAATTTTCGAATAGCATAGGTATCGCTGACGCGTGTTGATCCACCGATTTCTCTCCTAAGAAGACCAGCTGATTGAATAGAGTGATTATTTCGACTAGTTCTTAGTATTTCCCGGAGACCCGTTCTTTCCTTCCTGTCCCTCTGCCACAACACATTTGTCTGCTCTTCTTCTGGAAACAATGGTGTATGTCCGTGTTTCCAGTCGTATTTCATCTCGGTAATACCCTTGACAGACCCTTCGGTTGATTGGAAAGTCGTTAAAATGGGTACCTGATGTACATATTTATTTCTTTCAAGAACATGACTTTCAACAACATTATTAATTTTCTCTGAAAATCTTGTTGAGGCAGGATATAGTTGCTGAAGAGCAATTGAGATTGAATCGTCAATCCACTTATAGAATGAAACAAACTTCTCAAAGTCAGGCTCATTTTCAACATCATCATAGAAACGATCCCTTAAGAAATCAGCCATGTTGTAGCGATGATGATATTTCTGGTTTGGTTGGCCAATTAAGTTATTTAGATCCAAGGCAGTTGAGAACATATTCATCATTTCGTCGGATATTGTTCCCTGCATCGACTTCTCAAAAGAGTAGAAGTTATCCGACACATCTTCATCGACGAAAAAGTTTTCGGTCTCATCGGATTTAATCACCGTAAGGTCAGACGACATTAAATCATCCGGTAGTCTTTTTCTAGCTGTCTGTATAAACATTTTGTCGAGTGCGTTTGTGGCACTAGCATTGAAGCCAATAGCTCTACCTTCAACATATCTTTCAATTGTATTAGACAGGGAGCCATAGTTGTTCGCCGTTGATCCAGAGGAAAGGTCAGAAATTATGATTTCTCCACTTGAATCGGAACCAGTTAAGTCGTTAAATGCCCAATAAAAAGAAAGAGTCTTCTCTCTTGGTATCTCAATTGGATAAGTGTCAACCAAATCATTTTCAAATGGCTCATTGGCTCCGAAAGTTTCGGAGTCATAGGCATGTTGATCGATAGCATCATTTGATAGATTGCTGTGCCAATATCTGACCTGTCCAAGTTTAATATCTGTATCATGGATGGATGACCCGGAGAAATTAGTTCGATGTGCTCCAGCATAAAAAATCTTATTAGAAGTAAAATATGTCACATCAATACTTGAAGTAAGATAAAATGAGTTTCTCTTTGTATCACTCTCCGCTTCGACACCATAGAACTCTACTAAATAATTATTTGGAACATTCCCAGTAACATTTCCATAAGGATAATTGGCATGCCGAACTCTCGCAGCAACGTTCCACTTGTTGTTTTCGTATTGATAGCTGTAAATTGAAGAAGTTAGTTGCCCGAAAGCTCCGGTGACCATGAATCTAACTCTCTGGGAGTCGTCTGGTGTTAGGCTTGAATCTAGGCCCTCTTTGATGACATAAATTGATAAATCCTTGTCAGAGGCTGCGGCTAGATGTGTGTATCCTACGGGGCTTGATCCAGATGAATGAAAACCAAGAACCGAGGCAGTTAGAGCTGGGAAAGGAAAATAGCCAATTTCATTGGATTTGCTCTTTCTCGGTAATATTATTTCCGTTTCTAAAGTAAATGACCCTGAGAAGTTGGTGTCGCCCGGTATAAAAGTGTTTGTATTGTTGGCCGAGGATGTTTGATACACAGTGGCATCAAAATGCCCCTCTCGATTGAAATTAAGAAATTTTCTTTCATACGACTTATATTCATAATTGTTTCTGAGTACAAATGTTGAGTCATCAGCATACATACGAAGCTTGACGACATCCTGACCAATTCCCAAGGAGCGGAAAAAGTTTCTAAAAGACTTCTCAGTCCCTTTTGACTTATATATTGTTTCAAGATTATTATACAGATTATGATAAATTGTATTACGAACTTCATTTATTTGCTTGTCATACACCTCGTTGTCGTCTTTTTTGAGAAGGTTCTCGGTGATTGTAGCATCAACAAATAGATCCGGCATAACAAATCCGCGATCATAAAGCAATTCTTTTGCGAAAGGCAATGCCTTGTTAGATCCACTAATATAGTGATTGTCATGAATTCTATTTGCGAAATTGATTTGGTGCCAAAGGGTGTCAAAATAAGACCCCATAACTTGTGCTAAATATTTAAGCTGGCTTCCAGACTGCTCGTCATCTTCCTGCATCCATCCAGGAAAGTATCCAAACATTGTAGAGGAGTTTTCCAAATCGGCAAGTGAACCTGATGTTTTGTATTCTGCCTTTTTGGCAACAACATCTGGGTGGACTGAATAAATGATTGGATCTAAAAATTCTGGTTCAGCTAGTTTTTCGGTAATTGCTGAGCCTGTGTTTCTAAAGCCGCTAGCGTAGCCGGCAATCGTTCCATTGTTGATCCTGCCCGAATAGTCTAACGCTATACCATCAAGACTTGTGTCTCCCGTTATACCCTCATTAAATTTAAAATAGAGGCCAAGATCAAGGTTTGCGTCATTCTTATTGGTACCACCGCCGATGTGAGTAAACCACGAATTATATAT
>JGI24004J15324_10000319_pt1 | contig 19428 bp, 26 predicted proteins | sample LinPmetageLP32_FD_15324 | JGI IMG/M metagenome (IMG submission 15324)
TCATATTTCATTTTTTCTATTTTTTCAGGAACCAAATATTTGGTAGGGTCTTTGCCGTAAAGGGCCTTCTTGTAAGTGGCCACTTTGTACTCTTTTATTTTGTACATATTATTATCTCCTATATTCTAATCTATAATATATTAGCACATATACCCAGCATAGTCAATAAAAAAGGTGGCTGTGAACTTTTACAAAAACACAACCACCCTTCGCGATTATAGGAGTATAATACAATGCCATCATACTATACGAAGTGTAATCAACTATGTCAGAAATAATTAACTACACAGATATTTATCCAAGAACTTCATAAAACAGTCTATAACGGGGTGATTTTTACGGTTTTTTGTAAATACAAGTATGGCACAAACCAATAAAGACAAGAACAAACAAAAACAAATGAACAATCTCGCTAGAGGTATGGTCGCTCCAACACCAGACAAGGAGACCTGTTGGGTTTTCAAAAGAGTATTGAATTCAGAACTGGATCAACACTTGGTGTTCAAGGTGGTATATGTGACTTCATTGGAATTCACCAAACGAGGTGGATGGCGGAGATACTTTGGACAACATTCAGTTGATGAATATGTGGATGAATTGGAATTGGTGGGATGGAACAATCCCTGGCAGAAATAATTTTGTTGACAACAGTACAAGGTTTGTAATATAATAATTTATGGGGTTAAAGGATGACCCACCCGTAAGCAACTTTGCTTACAATCGCGATTATAAGGTAATAGGGTGTTAGACAACCAACTTTACAAACTGGTCACGATTGCGACGGCTAACCAAGTCAAGGGTATAAACGAGGCATTGATAAACAATGTGGTTAGTGATGTTTTTTTTTACATCAGGAATTCACATCCTGGTGGTTTGAGTTGTTTTCCAAACAAGATAACATAGATAAAAGAGATAAATGAAAACACTGAATGAAATGAAGTGTTTTTGATTGAATGCAAAGCATTTGATCATTCAATGTCAATATTGAGAATATTATCAGAAAAGATTCATACATATTATCACAAGCCAACAACTCTGGTTGCACAATCAACCTAATTGGATTGCTTTGGTCTCGTTGTCTGGTCAACTGCTTCGCAGTCAACCAAAAAGGCTTTCGCCTTTTCATATCTCTCTTGACTCCGTCAATCTCTTGACTTCCAGTCAATAGGTGGCCGAGAACGGTAGTTCTCAAGTGTGAGATCCCGCGGCGATCTCTAGTAAATAATGATGTGAGCAGAGAGGACGAGTTTGAATTGGTTCCCTGCACGGATCAATTTTTATCTCGTGCTTGGCGATTCTACAGACACATAGAAATTCCAAAGTATCCCGAAAAGGATTGTTGGTTATGGCAAGGACCCCTCAACGGCGGTGTAGGCAACTACGGCTACATCTATATGGATGGTCGCAAACAGATGGCACACAGGTTCAGTGTGGAACTACACACAAGGAAAAAGATACCAGAAGGCAAAGTCATAAGCCATATCTGTAATAATCCACAATGTGTGAATCCACATCATCTACAGATAGCCACACAGAAACAGAATATGGCCCATATGTACAAATCAAAGAGAGATCGCATAGGCAGGAAACTGCAACCCAAAGACATAGCACAGATAAGGCGATCACCCCTGTCAGGTGCAAAGTTGGCAAAGATATACAAAGTGGCACAGTCGACCATCAGTATGATCAAAACCGGAAAGCGGTAGTATAAATACAATAGATATCAAAATAACTTATTATAATAAGGAGAAATTCAGTTATGGCAAATAATGCTTCAAACTATCTAGAAGAAAAAATTCTTCAGCATATATTCAATAGCAATTCATCTCATAGTGCTTTTACGGCACCGGCGGACAATGCTATTTTTATTTCTCTACATTCCACAGCAGGACCACTAGATGCCAACTCAGGAACAGCAACAGAAGTTCCTTTGAATGGAGCCACATCAACAGATTATGGCTACACTAGAGGCGGCGGAACAGTTAGTGATCTAACTTGGACAGTAGCAGAATCAACAGGAACAGTCACGGCAAAGAACAACGAGGCAATCGTGTTTCCACAGGCGACAAACAATTACCCAGCACAGATAACACACATAGGTATCTACGATGCGGCAACTGGCGGTAATCTATTGTTCCACGGACAACTTACAGTAGCAAAAACTGTGACACAAGGCGATACATTCCAAATAAATGCGAATAGTCTTGTTATCACTTTAGAATAGTATAAAGGACAACATCGATGGCTAACATAAAAACAAGATCTACAAGATCGGCTACAGACCCAGGCACTCAGACCAGTGCCAAAGGTTCGGCCCTTACACATTCAGAAATGGATTCAAACTTCTTGTTGTTGAACGACAAGAAGATAGAAATAACAGGTCCGCAGACATTCACCGGTGATCTCTCAGTAGCAGGAGCAACTTCCAGTGCTGTGGGATCAATACAACTATTGGAAGCAAGTGACAATGGTGCCCACAAAACAACAATCAAATCACCAACGGCACTGGCGGCAGATCTAACAATACAATTACCTGCAGATGCAGGATCAAATGGATATGGACTTGTGACCAATGGTTCGGGTGTCTTAAGTTGGGCGGAAACGGCAGGTGACATAACGGCAGTGATAGCAGGTGCAGGTCTAACAGGTGGAGCAACAGAAGGTAGTGCGACAATAAATGTCATAGGTGGTACAGGTATAACAGCCAATGCCAATGACATAGCAATTGATGCCACTGTGGCCACATTGGCCGGATCACAGACATTCACGAACAAAACTATAGATGCCAATGGCACAGGCAACAGCATTTCAAATTTAGAAGTGGCAGATCTAGCCAGTGGTGTTTTAGACACAGACTTATCTGCTGTGGCAGGCACAGACACAACTTTGGCAAGTGCCAAAGCGATCAAGTCTTATGTGGATGCACAGATACTGACCAAAGATAATTCAGATGAGATAGCAGAAGGTTCAACTAATTTATATTTCACAAATGCAAGGGCTGATGCCAGAATAGCGGCGGCAGACACAGATGCATTATCAGAAGGATCAACTAACCTTTACTTTACGAATGCAAGAGCAGATGCCAGAATAGCGGCCAACATCATTGATGAAGATGCTATGGGCACAAACAGTGATTCAAGAGCACCAAGTCAACAAAGTGTCAAGGCTTACATAGCAACCCAGATTGCTACAAAAGATAATTCAGATGAGATCACAGAGGGTTCAACTAATTTATATTACACGAATGCAAGAGCACAGGCAGTTTCAATAAACAATGTGAGCGAAGATGCATCACCACAACTAGGCGGTGACTTAGATGTGGTCACACACGGAATTGTTTCCACATCAAATAGAAATATCACAATAACACCCAATGGCACAGGTAATGTATCATTAGGTAATTTTAATTTTGATGTAGATCAGACAGTTGGTGCAGATCAAGACAACTTTGTATTGACATATGACCACTCAGGAACCAAGATAAGTCTAGAAGCCGTTTCAGGAGGCAGTGGATCAGGTGACATAACATCTGTGGTAGCAGGAGCAGGTCTAACAGGCGGTGCAACAACAGGCGATGCAACTTTGAATGTCGTAGGTGGCACAGGTATAACAGCCAATGCCAACGATATAGCAATTGATGGCACAGTGGCAACATTGGCAGGTTCACAGACTCTAACAAACAAAACAATAACATCACCAGACATAGATGGTGGATCAATTGACAACTGTACGATAGGTACAAACACAGCAGTGACTGACCTTAGAGTGGACAACATCAAGATTGATGCCAACACAGTTTCAACCACTGACACAAATGGTCATATCCAACTTACTCCAAACGGAAATGGTGAAGTTAAATTTAACAAACACGGTTTATTCATAGACGGCAAGTATCTACAATTTGGAACAGACGGTGATGCTTATGTGGGATACACTGGATCTAAATGGGAACAAGTGATTTCAGGTAATTTAGAGATCAAAGCCACAGACTCAGGTGCATCAGGCAAAGGTAATGTGCTTATAAGAGCAGACAACAAAATAGAATTAAGAGCAGGAACTGACAGAGATAGTAGAGGTGACTTGTTGCTTACTAGTTTTGATGACTTCCAGTTTAGGAAAACAGGTTATGCTTCAACTGACACAAATGTGGCACCAACAACTAACGGATCAACCACAGTGACACTTTCAAGAAGTTTGACGGCAGGTGAAACTTTGGCATTGAACGATGAAGCATTGTTCTTTTATGACAACAGCAGTTTTTCAAGTTCAGATCTTAGAGATATGGACAACTACATACAGGTCAGTAGCACATCAGGATCAGGCAGTTCAACAACAATCACATTGGAAGATGCAGTATCAAACCTCTCAAATGCCACACATTCAACAGGAAAATATCTGCAGTTCAGTTCTAACTCAACAGCAGTTGTGGTAGATGGCACAAGAGGTAGATTAGATGACAAAACATTCCTTATACAAAACAGAATAGGTAATGAAGGTCCACAGGATCTAAAATTGGTGTTTCAATCAACACAGTTCAATGATGGTTTTGATGTGTTAGGAACAAATCCAGCCTTGGCAGACTCAGCCAATCAATATGAAGTGGGAGAAGTTCCAGTTGAATACACATTAAAGACTCAAGCAGACAAAAACACTTTTGATCTAGAACATCATATCAAATCAGGTAACTCAGGTGATGGAGATGCGATTGACACAACAACAAACATATTCCAAGTCAAAAAAAGATCAACAACAGTATCATCAATAACCGCGGGAGTCACACTCCCAGATATGGTCAACTTCAATGTTGATATTGATGCTGGAAAATACATCACATTACACAATCAAGGTAGTGCACCATCAGGTGTTGCAGATGCCAGCCACATATATGCCAAAGATGAATCAAGTTCATCAGAAGTATTCGTTAGAGATGAAGCAGGCAATGAAACCAAAATTTCACCACACAATGAAGCAGGTGAATGGGAATACTATTCTAAAAACACAAAGACAGGTAAGACAGTTAGAGTCAATATGGAGAAGATGATCCAAGACATTGAACAACTAACGGGCAACAAGTATATTGAGAATGAGTAAGGGGGACTTAAATGGCGACCATACTAGGAGAAGCAAGTTTAAGCACATCATTCACAGCCTTTGCGGATGACACTCGTGTAGCAACACACGACACTACTCGAGACACAAGCACAGATTACAGAAGACCTTTGCTCCTTCGAAAAGATGACATAGTAGTCACTACATCAACTGATACAATACTCAAATATCATAACAACACAGGGGCAGATTTCATTCGAAACACAGCCGTTGGTGATCCCAAACTGAGCATAATCAGAGGTAATGCCTCGGTTGCTTTAGAATTACAATTTGATTTCACAGACATTGACCAAGATGCTGTGTTTGACACAAACTCATTGGAGATTGAATTAGATATACAGAGTGGTTTGAAAGGTCACAGTGGCACAGATGGCAATCAAAACATAGGTGATCCTTACTTTGGATCATTCCGAGTTCAGTGGGACACAGAGGACAGTGATTATAGCATACCCAGTTCACCAACAGGTGGTGACGAAATAAAAATAACTTCAGAGAACAGACAGACCATAACAACACAGATTCCAGGACATTTTACAAGTGGTGGCAATATGGGTACCAATCCCACATTGACAATAACATTCTTACCGGTGGTTAACAATTCATTAGCACCTTTGCCAGCAATTCCGTCTGGATCAAACTTTGGTTATGCCAGTAGCGGTATAGACAGCACCAGTGGAAATATAGAAATGTATTTGTTTGGTGTCAAAGCCAGATATCACTACACAGGAAGAACATTCCTAACCACAGGTTATCAATCATTTGTAAATGATACATTCACAGCAACAACAGTGGCTCCCACTAGCACAGGAGGTAATAAGCCAAGTGAACATCCAGTTGGTAGCGATTTCGCTTTTTTTGAGGCCCAAGACAGTTTCTATAATATCACTATTCCAATACCAACATCAATAACCAACAACACGGCAAGAACAGAAGAACTGTCATTGACATTGAATGATCTAGTGGTTGCTTACAGAAACAATGTCAGCAACTACAACAGCAACCAGAGTCTATTTGGTTTTATGTCCGTGATTATACAAGATGCATCGGGCAGTACAGTCACTCACAGCAATGAAACACCGGTTCCATTGACAAGACAATTTTTCACAGTGAATTATCAGGCTGACAGCGATGGATTGCTAGAACCTTTTCCAAGAGCAGAAACTAGTCCATTCAGTTATACCACATTTGATGATAGTGCTGTGACTCCAAAACAAACATTCACAATTGACATAACTGACCTAAATGGTTGGGATGGCATATTTGAAAGTGGATCCACATATTCTATAGGATTACACATCAGGACCAACACTGACGGTGGATTTGGCACAAAAACAGTGGGTTTTGGTGTTAAAACTTTTGACATTGGGCAAACGGTCAGTGAAGGAGATTATAAATTTGCTGGTATGATACCCAGTACTGAACACATATACAAGAGCATTGGTTCAATATTACGACTTGAGACAGGTGGGGCTGGAACCAGTACACCAAAAATTTTCACATTGAAGAACAACACCAATGACAACATTTTGAATGCCACAGGCACAAATGCCAAAACAGCACAACCATCCCTAGCAACAGTTAATTCTATCAACACCGTTGCAGGAGGTCCTGGTTCAGATGTATTAACAGGATCACCAAAGGCTGTGTTGTATCAACAGACAAAGTATTCAGATAGAAAAGATGATGGACTTGTAAATGAAGTGATTCCAACCATATCAATGTTTAGAGATCCAAATTTGGATACGGTGCTCTATGTTGGTGGTAATCCAGTAGTTCTACTCAGAAAAGAATTGAACATAGCATATATGGCGGAGATATCAGGTGCCGCATTGTTCAGCACCAGTTTCACAACCACAGTGACTCCTGCTTTGACACACGGACTGACCCAAACAGAAATTGGCACATTGTCATCCAGTTTCACAATGGACACATTGGGTGGATTCAGATTGAAAGATCCACAACCACTAGTGGATTTCAGTTTCACAGTTGATACCACGGCAAACAATCTACTGACAACATCAGCACAACCACTTTCAACCAGTTTCAGCACAACAGTATCAGCCAGCAACATCAAGAGTTCTACGATACCCACACTGGGTATGGCATTTGGTGTGACAGTCGCAGGCACAGTATTGATCGACACGGCATTGGCAGGACCAATCCAGATGCCAAGTCAATTTGGATTGACATCGACGGCCAACAACATAATAGGAGTCACTGGATTAACCAAAACAGAACCACAGGCGGCATTCGCTATTGCTTCATTGAGTGAATCAGCAGGCGACATAGACATAATAAGAGCACCAAGTGGTGCCAACAAGGTCACACTGACCACTGAGACAAGGACATACATAACTGACGAATTTGATAGAACGATAAAACCAGATTCATTCACTAGGATATTCACAATGAACAAACAAGATAGAACAATAACAGTGGATCGATTCACGACCACAGTTGATGCGAGGGACTTACTGTAATGACAGACCTATACACCAATTGGCGACAGGGCAACAACACCAAATATCTAGAGACCACAGTGATAGCGGCCACAACAGGTTCCACCACTGACTTCAGTGTGGATCTGTTCAACAGATTGGACAGCGGAGACAGTTTGATCACGGCCGCAGTGACATCCACCAGTTCAGGCATCACTTTCAACTATGTGACCGTGTATGCTGACCTTGTGGCAGGCAAGTCAGCACCACACCAGGTAGTGGGCTTCTTGACAGTGAGTGCAGTGGGCACACACGATGTGAAATTGACAACAACAACAGCAAATGGGAGAAAGTTCGTATATCACTTTGATGTGTTTGCGAGACAATAAATAACAGTATGACAACAGGATACGAAAGAGACAACCAAGGTGCTTTCATAAGGAAAGATCCGGAATCAGTTTTAGATTACACTATAAATTGGGCCAGTTTCCTTACAACAGGTGACACCATCAGTTCAGCCACTTACACGGTTGCAACCGGTCTTACCAAAGACAGCAACACAAATACCACAACAACAACCACAGTCCAATTGTCAGGTGGCACGGCAGGCACAGTTTATGAAGTGAAATGTGTGATAGCCACAGTGGCAAGCAGGACCATAGCAAGAAGGTTTAGAGTAAAGGTAGAACAACTACACTTATAAGCCATTAACATAGGTGATACAACACCGTAAAAAAAGGAGGCAGAGAGTATGAAATTCACAGATTGGTTATTGAACCAAAACTACACAAGAGAAGACTTTGACGGTCTAGACACACATCATCAATTTGAACTGATACGACTATATCTATTGGGGGATGACAGTGAGTAAGGACCCAAACTCAGAGAAATCCAAAGATTTCAATGAAGAGTATAAAAGGAAACAAGAAAAATGGGGCACTATGACCAAACAAGGACTCATAGTGGGCCGCGGTGACAACAAACGGATAATACCACCGGATGAAGTGTATAAATTGGCGGCATTGCATTGCAACTACCAAGAGATCGCTGATTGGTTTGACATCAAAAGAGAGACATTGAAGTACAACTTTCGTGATTTGATACAAAAAGCATATTCAGAGACCAATCAAAGGTTAAGGAGGGCACAGATAGAAACGGCACTCAAAGGCAATGCAGTTATGCAGATATGGTTGGGTAAGAATATGTTGGGACAATCAGATCAACCAGTGAGCAGTGAAAACAACCAACCCTTACCGTGGAGTGATGAGTAATGGCCAAGGTAAAACAACAGATTGAAAGAGACACACGACCCAAGAAGACCAGCATAGGTGGTGGTAGACATTCAAAGACTATGATGAACAAATCAAAGAGAAGAAGTTATAAGAAATACAAAGGACAAGGCAAATGAAACAAGCGATAAAGAACTGTTGGTATTTTGCGAAATGTGAANTNCCAGAATTTATGAGCAACTGGAGAATGATCCCAAGGGCATTGATGGCATTGTATTGCATAGTGTTCTACAGGGTCATAGATTGGTTTATGATGATGCCAGATCCCACAAATGCACAGGCTGGATTCGTTTCAGTTGTGGTAGGTGCCGGAGCAGGTTTCTTTGGTTTATACACCAATTCAAGCAAACCCAAAGTGATAGTGGAGACAAAGAAATAATGGCAAAATATCAAAATAGAACGGTAAAATTNAACAAAGTGACCAGAGGTGATGTNAAGAAATTCAAAGTGTTTGTGAAAGATAGATCAACTGGCAATGTGAAGAAAGTTAATTTTGGACAGAAGGGTATGAGCATTGGCAGGAACAATCCCACTAGAAGGAACAGTTTCAATGCAAGGATGGGTGCCGTACTGGACAAGGTAAAGGGACAGAAAACCCTTTCCCCTGCATACTGGGCCATACAAACTTGGAAAAAAGGATTCAAACTGTAATGTCCAGACCTTATGAATATGAGACATTGGATCGCTACGATGAACCAGTGGGTGGCAAATACAAACTCACAGTGGGTCAGACCCGTATGTATGGTATAAAATATCGCAATGCCAAAGATGATTACTGGGTGGGCAAGGTGATACAATGTGAATTCACCAATTATAGAAAATACAAGAAATTGTTCTTTGGCAACAAGACATCAGCACAGACACAATGTGACAAACTCAACGAACTGTATAATTGCATAGAATATAGAGTGGTAGAAGTGGCTGAAAGATAGCCATAAAAAACCTCATTATAACACATATCCCATATGTGTCAACCGCCTAAAAGTGGGTAAATCTCCCTATTGACAAGATCCAGAAGTATGCTATTATAATACTATGAAAAAAGCAACAAGGCATTTTTTAAAGATGAAGAACATTCCAGAACATATGGTGGTCAATGTAAAACAACAGCCATCTAAACAATCTAAATACAATGAATGTCACGACAATGCCATAATAGAAAATGAAACAACAGGCAGTTGGGTTGTGCCAGGATGGTTGATAACTGAATACATTCCAGGACAAGGCACTTGGATCACTCCCCATAGTTGGAATGCCGCCAAAGAAGGCAAAGACCATTATGACACCACACCATTTAGATCTTTGAAAGATGATCCTAGCATAAAAGAAGAGTATTGGGGTTATGAACAAGACCCAAGCCGATTTGAATATGTGATTGATCAGAGCATATTTGAAGAAGGAAAGGGAGTTGTGCCAGAAGGGTTTGTTTTAAACATAGATCAAGACAAGGTAGAATAGTGCTTGACAGATCACGGAAGTATGCTACAATTATAAGATAATAACAATAACAATAGGAAAACAAAATGTCAAATATAGGGATACAACCAAGAAATCAAAACGAAGTTAATGTGATGAAACTGATGACCAAATGTCACGATTGGTTGGCCAAAGAACTCAATATTGAAAGTAAAATGGAATTTGGTCGAACTGCATACTGGGGTAATCAGGCTCGTCATTGTGGTCTATGGTATCAACATACGAAACAAAGTGTACTGAACTTTAGAAACTTGTACGGTGCTCCAATGCAAAAATTATTACACATTATAGGCCACGAGGCTCAACATTCAGTGCAATATAGAGATGGCTTACTTTCTATCAATGATAGAAAAAGCAAAATGACACACAATGGCAAATGGGAAGTGGGATATTGGCAAGGTAAATTGTATCACGGTCCTTATATGAAAGCACCTTGGGAGATTGATGCTAGAGCACACGAAAAACAATATGCCGATTTAATTATTAAATCAGGTATCATTACCGCTGAAGAATTAAAGATGAAATTATCTGGTAAGCAAGATCAAGTAATATATCTTGATCAAGAAACACTACAAGATATCAAAGATCAACACGGTGCCGTAGGCCTGTACAAAGCCAGCATACATTCAAAATCAGAAGATCGAGAAAGAAATAAACAGTTCAAAAAGGCTGTGATCAAGGCTGGTTTTAAATTTTTAAATAACAAATATCAATACACAGGTAATAGAACTCAACAAGATGCACAAGAAAAGGCCTGGAAAAAAGCAAAGGCAGATTTTGGAACCAAGTATTGTGATAAGAGTATAGCATTCTTGACCAAGGCCGATGAAAAGAAACTGGCTAAATCAGATCGTTTCTGGGCGGCACAACAAAATAGAGTATTTTATAAATCTAGACCGCTTAAGGATTCAGATCTGGTCTATTAAGGTTGACAGATCCTAGAAGTATGCTACAATTATAAGATAATAAACTAACAAAGGAAAAAAAGATATGACAAAAAAAATATACAAACCAATTGATCACCTAGGTGATATGAGTGGTTCTTTATGGACCATTGCTAATGAAACTGTAGATGTTTCAGTTAAAGAATTAAGCAGTGGTGAAGTAGAAGAGAGACTTGCCGGTATAGAAAACCAACTTACAATATTGGGGCAAAATGTTGCAATGGTTTCAAAATATTTTGAAACAATGATTGAATTGTATGCCAAAGTGAATGCTGATCATATAGCACAATCCGAAGTATTACTAAAACTTAAGAAGGAGTCCAATGCTTCGTAAATTATTTTGGATATTATTGGTATATTGGATAGTGATAATTGGTAGCAGTTTCAACATAGCCAAAGCGGAACCACTGACTGACAAGCAAGAGACCAAGATGAAATGGTTCCAGGTGCTTACAGTGGTAGATGCCTTGCAGACCATAAAGATAGCATCCACACCAGGCTTGATAGAGATGAATCCATTGTTGGGTGCCAACCCAAGTGTGGGTACTGTGATCGCTTTCTTCACAGTCAGGAACATCATACACAAACAAGTGGTTGAAAGAGTGCCACAGAAATACAAAGATAAATTTATTGATATACCATTAGTAGGTCAAGGTATAGCAGTGGTTTGGAACCTAGGCAACGGATTAGGCATAGGATTCTAAAAAGAATTCGCAGGTAGTTCATATCACCTGTGGATACAGATAGGTTTGGTGTTTGTCATTACCTATCTGGTTTTCCTAGAGGGAGTTGATCACGATCGGCAATATTGCCAAAACATAATGATCGGGGTCAATTCCCCATATACAAACACCCCACCATTCCCATTAGACCCCACTGTAAAGGTCTCTGTGTGGTTCAAATAATGGCATTTGACCGTGTTTTCCCTAGGGATGCTATAAATAACACTAATGCCTTTATCACCATCACAGAAACAGATAGCAGATTCAGATCGCAGATTCAGGGTATTGATATCCGGAAGAAGGTTTGGAAAGACACACTTGGCCATAAGAGAGATGTGCAAGGTGGCCTCACAACCCAATCAAAAGATATTCTATGTGGCACCATCGTACAGGATGTCCAAGGGTATCGTATGGGATCAATTGAAGAAGAAATTGAGAGATCTAAACTGGGCCAAGAAGATCAACGAATCAGATCTATCCATAAGATTGATCAATGATAGTGTTATAAGCCTCAAGGGTGCTGACAATGAAGACAGCCTAAGGGGTGTTGGTTTGGACTTNGTGGTGCTAGATGAGTTCGCTGACATAAGCCAGAAGGCCTGGGCGGAAGTGATCAGACCCACACTATCAGACACAGGTGGTAGTGCTTTGTTCTGTGGAACACCAAAGGGCATAGGCAATTGGAGTTATGACCTGTATCAACAGGCCAGCATAGATCCAGACAATTGGCAGAGTTTCCAATTCACCACAATACAAGGTGAACAGGTGCCAGCAGAAGAAATTGAACAGGCCAAGAATGACCTAGATGATAGGACATTTAGACAGGAGTACCTGGCCAGTTTTGAGACATACTCAGGACAGGTCTATTTCAACTATGGTGCACAGACCATATACCACGAGAAGATCACAGTACCAGACAAGATATTGATAGGAATGGACTTCAACATAAGTCCAATGAGTGCCGCGGTGGCCACAAGGACTGAACACGGCATCATTGTGTTCGATGAGATAGTGATATACGGATCCAACACAGATGAGATGGTGTCAGAGATAAGATCTAGATATCCCAAACAACACATAGTGATATATCCAGATAGTGCCTCAAGGCAAAGGAAAACAAGTGCTGGTGGTAGAACAGATCTAAGTATTTTGGTCAATGCGGGATTCCAATGCTTGACAAGACCCACAAATCCTGCTATAAGAGATAGAGTGAATGCTGTCAACAGTTCTTTGAAAAGTGCTAATGGACAACAGAAACTTTGGATAACACCAAATTGTAAGAATGTTATTAAGAGTCTTTCGAGACAGATATACAAAGAAGGTACCAGTCAACCAGCCACGGACGGTCTGGAACATATGGCGGATGCCGTAGGATATATGGTCGAATACATCTATCCTGTGAAAAGAAATAGTATAAATAATAACAAAACTACCACTTGGTCAATGCGAACAAATTAAGGACATATAGATAATGGCACAAATTCAAGATGCTTTTGATGTAAAATATAGACTTGAATACTACGGTTTGGAATTACACCCTCAATGGAAAGATAACATAAAAAGATGGCAGTATTATAGCGACAGTTATAATGGTGGTAATGATTTCAGAGCGGGAAGGTATTTGGTCAAGTATGTTTTAGAATCAGATGAAGATTATGACAACAGATTAAGACAAACCCCTTTGGACAACCATTGCAAGAGTGTGGTAGAGACCTACAACAGTTTCTTATTTAGAAAACCACCCACAAGAGATTACGGCACACAGGTCGTCAATGACCCAAGTTTAGATAGTTTTTTAAATGATGCGGACCTAGATGGTCGATCATTCAATGCTTTTATGAGAGATTGTAGCACATATAGTTCAATATACGGACACATATGGGTTATGGTTGACAAACCAAGCACACAGAGTAGCACCAGAGCGGCAGAATTACAACAAGAGATCAGACCATATGTTTCAATCATAACACCAGAGAATGTGATTGATTGGAAATATTACAGGAAACCAAACGGAGTATATGCTTTGGGTTCACTAACATTATTAGATGGTATAGACGAGAACAAAATATATTATAGAACAATAACAGAGACAGAGACAACGATCAAATCAAGATCCAGCATCAAGGATGGAGACACCATAGTAGAAGTGATTCCAAATCCCCTAGGTGTTGTGCCTTGTGTTCCAGTGTATGCAGGTAGATCACAGACCAAAGGTATTGGTATCAGTGACATATCGGACATAGCAGACACACAGAGGGCAGTCTATAATGAATTGAGTGAGTTAGAGCAACTCATCAGGATTTCCAATCACCCAAGTCTTGTGAAAACAAGCGGTACACAGGCATCAGCAGGTGCAGGTTCCGTGATAGACTTGCCGGATGACTTGGACCCCAACCTAAAACCATTCTTGTTAGAACCTAGCGGATCAGGTATTACACAGATAATATCCAGCATCAATGAAAAAGTTGATAGCATAAACAGGATGGCCAATATGGGCGGGGTGAGATCAACCACAGCCAAATCAATGAGCGGTGTGGCACTCCAGACAGAATTCCAACTGTTGAATGCTAGACTATCACAGAAAGCGGATCTATTAGAACTCGCTGAAGAACAGATTTGGAGAATGTGGGCATTATGGCAGAACATAGCATTTGATGGTGTCATAGACTATCCAGATTCATTCAACATACACGACAAAGAGAACACGATCACTCTTTTAAAACAGGCCAAAGAGACCAATCCAGCCAATGCAGAACTGTTGAGAGAGATTGACATTATGTTGGCCAAGGCATTGATCACAGATGAAGATGTGTTGGAAAGGGTCATAGCAGATCAACAGAACACACAGACTTTGAACACAGAGATGCAACATCCAGCAATGACAAATCCAACTGAATTGGTGACTCATATGAAAGAGATGCTTGATCAAGGTTATACAACAGAACAAATTTTAGAACTACATCCAGAGATATCTGCGATGTTTGACACAGGGGGACAGCAAGATGGCAATGAGTAAAAAGAAAAAGAAAGACAAAAAAGGTGGCAAAAGAGGCGGTAAGAAAAAAGGTGGTAGAAGAGGTTAATTGGACCGACTACTTCGCTTCAATTGTTTCAGTGTGTCCTTGGAGCAAGGCATATTGGGCCAAACAACAGATAGACATAGTTGATTGGCAAGGAGAAATTTTGGCACTAGATGGTTCAGTGGCCCGTGTTTATAAACACCCCAGAGCCAGTGCTAGAACACTTAAGAAGATGATGAATCTTTTTAATGAACAAAGACCAGATGAAGAATGGTTGTATTCACATCCACGATTTGGCGGACACAGCACACCGGTTCCAGTGTTGATCCAACAGGACTATGCCCTTTTAAAGAGCATAAGGAACCACATAAATAATAAAAACAACCTTTAAGGTTGGAAAGTTGAACTAATGAACTATAAAAAAGGAGAATAGACGATGAGTGAAACGGAAAACAACACTGAGCAGACACAGGCTCCAGCGGAAGCACCAGCAAATGCTGTTGAACAAACTGAAACTGATGGTAAACATTTTTCACAGGCTGAACTTGATAGAGTTGTAGCAGACAGAATCGCAAGAGAGCGAAGAAAGTTTGAAAAGAAATATGAAGGAATAGATCCGGAGTATTACAATGAACTCAATCAAAAGGCTGAGAAGGAGAGACAAGATAAACTGAAGGCAAAAGGCGAGTTTGAACAGATTTTAAAAGACAGTATGTCCAAGAAAGATGAACAGATAAGCGGTTTGTTGAATCAAGTGAAGAACATCAAAGTAGATGGTTCTTTGTTAGATAGTGCCAGCAAGTTAAAGGCGGTCAATCCAGGACAAGTGGCGACACTTATCAAGGACCAGGTCAAACTTAATGAAGTAGGTGATGTTGAAATTGTTGATCCCAAAACAGGCCAGACCAGATATAGAGAAGATGGTGAGCATCTATCTATAGAAGATTTGACCAAAGAATTTTTAACGGCTAACCCCCATTTTGTTAGTGCCACTCCATCAGGATCTGGTTCTACAAGTAAGATAGGAGACCAAGCCGGCAGTGGTGAGAAATTAGATGTAAGTAAATTAGATATGTCCAATCCGGACGATAGGGCAAGATATGCCACATATCGGAAAGACAATGGACTTGCATAATAGTAAAGGAGAAAACAAACTATGGCAAATTCAACAACTACTACATTAAATGACCTTATTTCACCAATGGTGGCAGAGGCTTTATTTGTAGCAAACGAAAGATCCATTATGAGAGGTCTTGTAAGAAATTACACTTTACCTTCAAATAGTGGTAAGACAATCCAAGTTCCAATTTATCCAACAGTGGCGGCAACGGCACCGGGTGAAAATGCGGACTTAACTTCAACAACTATTTCTACTGGTGTCGCTAACTTGACAGTATTAGAAAATGGTATTATGACTACACTAACTGACTATGCGATGAATGTATCAGAATCAGATGTGGTAAGAGACCTAGGTAAATTATTCGGTGAAGCAATCGCTAGAAAAATTGACACAGATCTTACAGCATTATTTGGTGCCTTCAATGCTAACACAGTTGGTTCAGCATCAACGGCGATGTCAGCAGACTTAATTTTCCAAGCAGTGGCTAAATTAAGAGCAACAGGTGTTCCTACAACGGATCTAGCCTGTGTACTACACCCGCTAGTAGCATATGATATGAAAAAATCAATCACTAACACATTCGTCAATCCTAATGCAGGTATTGGCAATGAAGCAATGGTATCAGGATATGTTGGAACTATCGCAGGTGTACCTGTGTATGAAACATCAAATATGACTGACTCATCAGGTAACTTACCAGGAACAACTGGTGATTTCAAAGGTGCATTATTTCATAAGGATGCTTTAGGTCTAGCAATGCTTCAGGATCTTAAAATTGAAACTCAGAGAGATGCAAGTTTAAGAGCAACTGAAATCGTAGCAACAGCAGTATATGGTGTAGGTGAACTACACGACACATACGGTTGTGAGATTGAATCAGACTCATCATTACAAGGAAGTTAATATTAACTTAATTGTAATAGTGGAGCAACGACAACAACTTGGGTGGGTGTTTTATACACCCACTCAATATAAAGGAGATTGACACAGATGAGCAACTATTCAACAGATGCTAACATACTAGAATATGAACCACAGATCAAAGATTATGGTATCATAGACTTCACAGATTACCACAGCAAGACCACGGCTGATATCCAAAGGCATTTGAGAATTGAATGGTGGCCTAGAGTGAAAAGAAGCAGTCTCACTTCAAGATATTTCAACACCACAGATGTTGAAATGGACAACACAAAATTACAGGCCGCACAATTCACAGTGGCGGCGGTGTATCATATATTGGCCTACTACATATTACCACAACTGACACAGCATTCCGCGGAAGCAGATAGATTTAGAATGATGATTGACTTCTACAAAAGCAAATTCAGAGAAGAGTTTGATCTCATACTACAGGACGGTGTAAAATATGACTGGGATGGTGATGGTACCATACAAGAAACAGAAGAACAACCACAACATTTCAACAGATTGGTGAGATAATATGTCAACCAGAGAAGACATAGCCAAGGACATAGTGCAAACATTGGGTGAGATAACCAATCCAGCAGTGGTGTTGGTATCTAGGAATCCCATAAACCTAACAGATTTAAGTATAGCACAATATCCAGCCATAATAGTACGGACTTCACAAGAAGAGAGATCAAATGAGACGATGGGCGGAACCAGTATCTCCTTGATCAACTACACGATCGAAGGTTATGTGAGNGCAGACAGTAGTGCCACCACAAGCAACAACAACATCGACACACAGAAGAACAATCTAATAGAAGCCATCGAAGAACGACTAGAGGTAGATAGAACAAGGAACAGCCTGGCATTGAATTCATCTATAACCAGCATAGCCAGTGATGAAGACAGTCTATATCCCATAGGCAGAGTGGATTTAACATACACAGTTCAATATAAATACACACGAGGAACAGTATAATATGAGCAAAGCAATTAAAGTATATAGAGACGGAAAAGAATTTGTTTGTTTGGAAAAACGAGCGAACTTTCTTGTGGACACTCAAGGTTACAGTTTCTCACAAGAAAACAAAACAAAAGCACCAACTAAAAAACGAAAAGCCAAAGTCAAAGTTGATGCTGATGTGATCCAAATGGATTCACCATTTAACGATGGCGAACCCATAAACATTGACAATGGCGAAACAAACTCGGAGGAATAAACTATGACAACAGCATTTTCAGGGTTCGACGGTGTGATCAAATTCACAGATAGTGATAACTCATTATCAGATGCCGTGATCGGAAATTTAAGAAACTTTTCAATTGAGACTTCACAAGATTCAATCGAAACAACTTCTATGGAAGACAGCGGACACAGAACTTTTAAAGCAGGCTTATCATCATTTACTTTTTCAGGAGATGTATTTTTTGACTACACAGATGCAGTACAACAAAAGATGGAACAACTAACTTCAAAAGACGACACTACGGCAGGCAACGATGCAGTGGCAACTTTCGAAGCATATCCATCAGGAACAGCATTGGCTAGTGGAGCAAAATACTCAGGATCTTGTATCATTACAAGTTTCTCAGTGACATCATCTGTTGATGGAGTAGTTGAAGCAAGTTTCAGTGCCCAAGGCACTGGTGTATTAGCAGTAGCAACGGCAGTCTAGGTAGTTTATGATCGGTTTAAAGGTTGTAGGTGGTTTTGATGCTAAAAAAATGGGCAAACAGGTCCAGAAGATTTTAGATGATGTCAAAAATGAAACTTATAAAACAGCCCGGTCATTAACACCTGTAGACACAGGCTTCGCCAAGAGTCAATGGGATAAGAAATCAACATCTCAAGGATTTGAAGTGAAGAACGAAACGGACTATATCCAATTTTTGGATAAAGGACACAGCAGACAGGCCCCTCGGGGCATAACAAAACCAACTGTCAGGAAGATGACAGGGTATATTAAAAACAGGAGATTAAAACGATGACTGAATCGGTTAAAACAAATACACCATCGGCACTTGAGGCCGCAACTGGACATTTCAAGGCAAAACTTGGCGGTGACCTAGGCAAATACAAGTGTGAAGAGTGGGGAATTGACATATACTACAAAGCGACAGCCAGTTTGGCAGTTGAAAACAAGATTATGGCATTCCAACAACAAGGCAAAACAGCAGAGGCTTTGGTAGAAAGTGTTATCAATAAGGCTTTAAAAAAGGACGGTGAGAAGATGTTCAGATCAACAGACAGAGCGGCTTTCTTACACGAAATGGATCCAAGTGTTATTATCAAGATAGCAACAGTTCTAAATAATGCCAATGCTGATAGTGTTGAGGATATAGAAAAAAACTAACACGGGACAGAAACTTGTACAACCAAGTTTCCCTCGCAGACTAT
>JGI24004J15324_10000320_pt1 | contig 19402 bp, 8 predicted proteins | sample LinPmetageLP32_FD_15324 | JGI IMG/M metagenome (IMG submission 15324)
TGAGTTTAATCAAATAGCTACGCAAGTACAATTAGAAATATTTGAAAAGTTTTTTGAAGACTACAACCAGTATATACGTATGCCTAAAACAAGTGTAGAGTTCGCCTCTAGAATGGACCACATAATGGAAGAGTTTCAAGTGTTTGAAGAAACAGATTTTGCAAACAATACTACTCCACCAACCTCTAATGTTTATACTCAGCCAACTAGATTACATAGGTTTGGTTCTGTAACATGGAATAAAGGACTTAATTCTCCACCTATAGAAATACTCAACAATAGAGATTACAATCAAATAAAACTATCTCCTTTAACACAACCTACAAATAATTTTCCTGTTGCTAAATACCAACAAGATAAACTAACAGTTTTTCCAAGTCCAACGACTTTTGCAAATACAGACGTTACTTTTAACTATATTAGAAAACCATTAGATGTTGTTTGGGCTTATAAACTTGGTACTTTAGGTCAATACCTATTTAATGATTCTTCTAATCCGGTTGACACTGGCGTAGTACCAACTAGTGGTTATGTTGATTTTGAAATAAGTGAAAGTCAGCAAACTGAAGTTATTTTACAAATATTAAAATACGCAGGTGTAATAATAAGAGATCCACAAATAGTACAAGCTGCTTCAAATGAGTTAGCTCAAAATGATGCTAACACTAAAAGATAATAAAATATGGGACTAATAACCGAAACTAACGCGCAATACTATTCTGGACAACAAGATTTTGTAATTTCCACTGGGGCTACAGTAGTAACTAATCCTACTTTTAATTGTACTTTTAACACGCCTGTTGTTAGTGCTTATGATAGCACCGGAGTTCAAATAGGTTCAGCTTCTAATTATACTATATACATATTAATAGCTGGCGTATATGNAGCTCAAAATGGAAACCTATCTTATGTATCTGACTCATTAAATAACATTATAACACTTCGTGGAGATTACTCAGGAGATGCTTATGTACAATTAAGTGGCTCTGCTATAGGAGATAATTATGGTAGTTATGAATATATAAGTTTAAAAGACATAGTAAATAACTTTATAGTCGCTTATGTAGGTATGGACAAATTAATATCTAGAGTGAAAAGATCTGACGTTGTATTTCACGCAAAAAGAGGTTTACAAGAATTTAGTTATGATACTTTAAAAAGCGTAAAATCTCAAGAATTAACTATACCTCCAAACTTAGGTGTTCCAATACCTCAAGATTACGTTAATTATGTTAGATGTTCTTGGATAGATTCAAGTGGTGTTCAACATATAATATATCCAGTTAATAACTTAACATCATCGCCTGACCAATTACCTATTCAAGATAGTAAAGGTGTTCCTACTCAAAACTCTTTTGGAGAAAACAACTTAGCTACACAATCACTAACTGAAGATCGTTGGAACTCATCAAATACATCGGACATAGATGGATCAATAGAAAATAATTCTAATGTTTATAGTAGAGCTTGGTGGAAATTAAACTTTGGACAAAGATATGGATTAGACCCACAAGTGTCTCAACAAAACGGATGGTTTCAAATAAATGAAAGGCTAGGTACATTTACTTTTTCTAATAATTTAGTAAACAAGCTGATAGTTCTTGAATACATATCAGATGGATTAGCTTATGATATGGATTCTAAGGTACCTAAGATGGCCGAGGATGCATTATATGCTCACATAAGCCATTCTATACTATCTTCAAGATCTAATGTCCAAGAATACATTGTTCAAAGATACAAAAAAGAAAGATCAGCAAAGCTTAGAAATGCTAAAATAAGGTTATCTAACATAAAGCTAGATGAAATAGTTCAAGTTATGAGAGGTAAATCTAAATGGATTAAAAATTAGATATGGCTGATATAAGAAACAACTTTATAAAATCTAAAATGAACAAAGATTTAGATGATAGATTATTGTCTAATGGAGAATATAGAGATGCTCAAAACGTTAACGTAAGTAGATCGGAAGGTGAAGATGTTGGGGCTTTAGAAAATGTGTTAGGTAATAAACTAATAACTAACTTTGGTTTATCGAGTGTNGTTAACTTAGAAATAATAGGCTATCTAAACGATAATACTAATAATAGAGTGTTTTTTATAGCCACAAACTACACTGACTTTTCTGATGACACCTTGAGTAATCCAGCTCCTGCTGGAGCGTCTTGTTATGTGTTAATGAGTGATTTTAAAAACAATACAAATGCAATACTTGTTCAAGGCAGGTTCTTAAATCTGTCTAAGACACATCCAATATATCACTTAGACTTAATAGAGGATTTATTATTTTGGACAGACGATAGAAACCAACCTAGAAAAATAAATATAGCTAAGGCTATAGTTAGCGGTGGTTACTACGTTAATGAAGATACAATATCTGTAGCTAAGTATTTTCCTTACAATGCTCCGTACATGTATGATACTCTAGTTTTATCTAGTGTAACTACTAACAACACCAACATCTGCGTATCAAACGTTGCTAACCCTGACACTCTTAGAGCTGGCATGCAAATATTAACTCCCGTTAGTTTTGCTGAGAGGTTTCAAAAACCTGTGTTTATTATATCCGTTAGTTATGCAACAACAGGCACAAGTGTTGGCCAATTTATTGTTTCACAAAATTTACCTGCAGGAACAAACCAAGTTACTTTTATATATCCTACTTCTCAAAACAGAACTGATGAATTTATAACACCTAGCTCTATGGCTAGCTTTGTTTCTATTTCTGGCGCTAGTAATCCATTTACAATAGCTTTCAATAACCAAACGCACCCACTACCTAGTGTTGCTCCTATGAGTTTACAGAGCAACATGTTAGTTACTTGTCCTGGTAAAATAAATGAAAGAGTATTAACTACTGGTCAAAGTAGTGGAGTTACCGCTGTTGATGTAGATAAAGATATAACATCAAGTCCAAATAGCGTTGTAGCTGGTGATATATTAGAATTCTCATTTCCAAACCCTTGGTATACCAATACTTGGCCAGGTGATAAAGAATTATTAACTAATAAATTTGTGAGATTTGCTTATAGATTTAAGTTTGATGATGGCGAATATTCTCTTATATCTCCATTTACTCAACCAGCATTTATACCTAAGCAAGATGGTTATATAATATCAGAGCCAACTAATAACACACCTCAGGTTTATTCTAATCAAGACGAAGGTATTGGTGCTTCAACTATAATAAGTTTTTTTGAAAACAAAGTAGATGATGTAGGGTTAAAAATAGAAACTCCTTTTCCTGTAAATCAAATGCAGGGTTTATTAAAAATAGACGAAATAGATATACTATACAAAGAATCAGATGGTTTAGCTATACAAGTATTAGAAACAATACCTATAACAGACGCCTCTATAACTACCAACTCGACAACAACGTATACATACACTTATCAATCAAGAAAGCCTTTTAGAACTTTGCCGTCTGCTGAAACTACAAGAGTTTTTGATAAAGTACCTATAAGAGCAATGTCTCAGTCATCTGTAGGTAATAGAATTATATATGGTAATTTCTTAGATAAACATTCACCGCCTCAAAACATAAACTATAGTGTTAACTCTGGACCTAAATATAAAGTAAGTGAAGCTAGCAGTATATATTCTACTGTNTCAACACCTAACCACACNTTAAAACAAAACAGAACTTATCAAGTAGGTATAGTTTTAGCGGATCGTTATGGTAGACAATCAGATGTTATTTTATCATCATTAAGCAGCTTTCAGTACTCACAAGCAGGAAGTAGTGATCAATTCGATGGATCAACAGTTTTTCATCCTTACTACTCAGAAGCTGATAGTATATCTAAAAGTGTTCCAATAGGAGGCTCAGGCGCTAATGCTGGCAGTGGATGGTTTGGCGATTCTTTAAAAATATTATTTAACGAAAAAGTACCAGCTACAACTACTGGGGAAAATGCTATTGGTTATCCTGGCTTGTACAAAAGCGGAAATTATAAAGCTGTGGTAAGTCCCGCTGTAACAAATAGTAACACTGCTGTTGTTAGCAGTATAGATATAAATATAGCTATTGGTGACATTGTTAGCGGTCAAGATGTTAGCATTATAGCTATAAATCAAGGAACTAATACACTTACTTTTTCAGGTAACATAACTATAGCAAACAACAAGACTATAACAATATTAGGTCCTGAAAACAAATTAGGTTGGTACTCTTACAAGATAGTTGTTAAACAACAAGCTCAAGATTATTACAATGCTTATTTAGCTAATATTTGTTCTATACCTGTCCAGGTAGTGCAGAATATAACTAGAGTTACTGGAGCTGCCGCTACTGGTGTTGGAACTAATATTATAAGTTTTAATACAGCTAGCATAGCTAAGTTACCAAACGTTAGTATAGGTGATTTAGTAACCGGCACTGGCGTAGGAGTAGGTTCCGGCGAACCAGCTGGCACTACTTTACCAGCTACAGTTATTTCTAAAAATAATTTTGGCGTTAAGTTAAATATGAATATAACATATGGAGCTACTCAAGTTTTTGAATTTACAGGCCCTAATTATAAAGGACCTTCATCTGAATATATAAATAATCAAGCTTTTTACACAACTTTAATAAGTGATAACGTAAACAAAATACCTGCAGATCTACAGGAAGTTCAGCCAGAACAAACTCAATTTAGAACTAGTGACGCTGTTTTATACCCAAGAGTTACATCTTTAGTTATAGGCGGTATCAATGGCGTAGCTCAAAGACATTTAGGAACTAAATTTGCTACAGCTAGTACTATTGGTAAAATAAATGATTTAGGACTGCAAGCTTTTATAACAGATAATAAAGGTAATAATACAAACGTAGTGCCGACACAGTCTAGAGGCTTGTTTCAAGCTCAAACCAATCCACCAATTGCCATACTTTTAAGTGATGGAATAACGTTAGGTAGTACTACAACAGCTACTTCTTTACCAGCAAATTATTTTAGTTACTTAGAAGTTAAACCTGCAGATTCTTTATTAAACATATTTTACGAAACTTCTACTAGTGGATTAGTATCACAACTAAATGCAGATATAGAGGCTGGTGTTAGCTCTGGCGAAACAAGCCCAACACCACCTTTGGCTCCAATACAACGTTAAATAAATTAATATGTCAAAAATTATAGAAATAGATTTTTTTAATTCTTATTGGTTAAAATCAATAAAGATGGAAAATGCTGATAATATTGCTGGTTTTCCAAAAGGACATCCTGGAGTAGCTTACCCTGGCGGTTTAGCATTAGAATATAGTACTAGAAATTATTACATAGAAGAAGCTAGAATAAGAGGTGGTTTTAATAACACAGCTACAGATAACGGTGTTAGAGCTTATTTAGACGAGGAATATCCTTTGCAGCAAAAAAGAATTAACACTTTAATATATTCAGGTATATTTAACTCTAGAACAGGAATAAACAAGACTAATGTGTTTTCTATAAGTGAAAGTATAACTAAGTCCTTAGATCCACTACATGGCAGCATACAGAAGACTTATTCAGAAGATACTAACCTAATAGTATTCCAAGAAAATAAAATACATAGGGCATTAATTGATAAGGATACTATATATACAACTGAAAGTGGAACACAAACTCAAGCAGCTGCTGCAGTAGTTGGACAGTTTGTTCCTTACAAAGGAGAGTATGGAATAAGTAAAAATCCCGAATCATTTGCAATATATAACTATAGGAAGTATTTTTCTGACAAAAACAGAAACTCTATAATGAGATTATCAAATGATGGCCTTACAGAAATTAGCATGTATGGTATGATGGATTGGTTTAGAGACAACTTAGCTGAAATTAGTGATGAGTTTGAATTAAGAACAAGCACTACTACAGTATTTAGCGGCGGAGCTATTGGAAATATAATAGTTGTTGTAACAGTTCCAACGGGTGTAGTACCACCTTCAGTAGGTATGCATATATCAAATCAAACTGGTGGATACGTTACTAACGTAACTATATCAGGAGATAAATACACAGTTTCATATTCTCAATTATTTACCAGTGCAATTGTATCTCAATGTTTATTTGAATATAAAACTAGAGGTAGAGTGATAGGTGGTTGGGATATACATAACAAAAACTATGTAGTATCTTTACAGAAATCAACTAATCAAGTTACTTTAAGTAACGATTCTTACAACACTTTAACTTTTGATGAACAAATAAATGGATGGGTTAGTTTTTTAACTTTTAAACCTAATTTTTTATTTAGTGTTATAAACAAAACTTACACAACACAAAATTCAGATTTATACCAACAATACGACACTACTGTATTAAATAATAGAGGTTTATTTTATGGAACATCAAATCCATCTAATATCACTTTCGTATTTAATCCTAACCCTTCTGTAGTTAAGAATTTTAAAACTATAAGTTATGAAGGTAGCAACGGTTGGGAAGTTAAATCTTTTGTATCTGGCTTTGAAGGTTTTGATCCAGATCCACAAAATGCAGGGCTTTACATACAAAACCAAGACTCTACTACTCCGACACCACCTGGTGTTTCTGTAAAAAGCTACACAGAAGGAGTATATATAGATCCTATCAGCCAACAGCAGTTAAGAGCTGGCTTTCATAGAAAAGAAAATAAATATGTTGCTAATTTAATTTCTAATTCACCAGCCAGAGCTGGAGAAATAATATTTGGAGAATACATGACTGGTATAAAAGGTTATTTTGCTACTGTAAAAATAGAAACTGACTCAACAACACAATTGGGTGGCGCTAAGGAATTATGGTCCTCAGGATCATCTTATGTAACGTCATCATACTAAATTAAATTAAATGGAATTAAACGTAAGAAACCTTACAGAAAAAGATTATATTACACTAGTTAAATGGTGGAAAGAGTGGGGCTGGGATCCAGTGCCACAAGACATGTTACCTGACAACGGAGCAGGAGGTGTTATGATTCAGCAAGGTAGTAAACCTATAATAGCAGGATTTTTGTTTTGGAGTAATTCAAATATAGTATGGTTTGACTGGATAATATCGGATAAAAATGTTAGCAAACTAACTAGGGCTAAGTCTTTAATATACTTGATAGATGTTGTAGAAGGCATGGTCAAATCTGCTGGTAAAAAATACATAATAACTATTAGTGACAATAAAAGTTTAATATCTACTTTTAAAAAGAAGAATTGGTATGTGGATGAAGATCCACTTAATAAAATAATTAAAAAAATATAAGTATGGCATGTGGAGACAATAATAAAAATAAGCTTTACGCGGACGACCAAGAAACTAAAACAGAGCTTGAGGTAAAAGAAGCAGAAATTGAAAAAGCAAGAAAAATTCAACAAGACCAAATAAAAAATTTAGTTAGGAATAGACAAGCAGCTATTAATCCATATGCTGGAATAACAAATGAAAGTGCTAACTTAGGAGTTGCTACTAAAGCAGCTGAGTTTCAAGCCGAGCAATCTGACATAGCACTAGCTAATACACTAGACGCTATGAGATCTAGTGGCGCTGGCGCTGGTGGTGCGACTGCTTTAGCTCAAGCCGCACTTCAAAGTAAAAAAGGTATTGCTGCATCTTTACAACAACAAGAAGCCAATAATCAAAAACAAGCAGCGCAAGGTGCTCAAAGTATTGCTAAGATGAAAGCTGAGGGCGAACAAACTAAGTTTGATACTACAGAGACTAGACAAAATGCAGAGATAAACAGACAGTCAGCTTTACTAGATCAATATAACCAACAGGTAGAAAGTAATTTTGACGCTTATACTCAAGCTGATTTAGCAGGACAAGGATAATTAAAAATATATAAATGAGTTACAAAAACCCAACAGGACTAAGCACAGGCAGTAGTTTATCAACTATAATATCACAACAATTTGGTAAAGGACCGAACAGAGAAGAAGCTCAAAAAAAAGCTAAAACTACCGCTAATATAGCTTCGCTAGCACAGGGTGTTTTAAGTTCTATAACTCCAAAAAAAGTAGCTTTAAAAGATTTTACCGCTACACAAAAAAATAAACAACAAAACTTATACAATGACATTGCTAGTTATGATTTAGGTTATAAAGATTTTGATAAACAGTCAGACACGTTTTTTCATAATCTAATTGATAAGTACAGTGAAATACAAGGACATTTAAATAATGGAACACTAGTAGACGAACAGTTAGGTAGGAAAGATTTGGCTAAAATAAACAACTTAGTAAATGTTTATGGAGATGCAATACCTAGAATGCTTAAAATTAGCCAAGCTATTGAAAGAGCTTCTAAAGATCCAAACAGTCCTCAATTAAGTATTACAGGTCCACCAGTTGATCAAATGCAAATAATAACTAAAATAACAAATGGTGAGAAAATAGATATTATACAAGAAGGAGATAGTATAATATTAAAAGATCCTGAAACAGGTACTATATTGAATGTTGCTGAATTTAATAAAGCTTTTAGTAATAATACAAATCCTTACTTGAAATATGAAGCTGACGTTTCAAAACCTTTAGACACGGCGTTTACTAGCTACATGAAAGATAAAGAAAATAATTTTACTTCTGCTTTTACTACTCCTGAAAAAATTAAAGATAGAAATGGCAAAGAGGTTGAAATAACTACAATGACTATACCCCAGCAAATATCTTTAAAAAAAGCTATGATAGGTGTAGATAATGAATCTACAGGCGTACCTGATGGTCAGTTTACAGCTTTAATAAATGAACAGGGAGAAAGCATATGGGAAGATATAATGGATGGTGGAAGAGGTTATGATGTTTTTAAAGATGATGATGGCTCTGCTTTAGAATGGTATGCCGGCAAAAACGGAGTTCCTGTTCCTGGGGATAAAGAGTTTCCTTTATACAAAAAGCAGTATGAAACTATGTTAGCTTATTTGTCTAATAAATCTCTACAAGACAATGCCGCTTCTGAGGGTATAAAGTTGATAACTGAGAATGAAGTTTCTAAACCTAAGGATGATAATGAAAATGAAAGTCAATCCGAGAACCAACCTAAAACTCAAGAAGAATTTAACAAGCAGTGGAATAGCTTAAAACCTGGTGAAAAACTCACAGGTCCTAATGGAGTTGAATACGAAAAAAAATAAAATATTATTATGGCTGAATTTATAGCACCAACTGATTCTATAATTGTAAAAGAAAACGATGAAAATGTTGACAACTTTACACCGCCTGCTGATGCTGAGCCTGTAAAGTCTACAGCAATTGGACCAGCTGACTCTGGACCAAGAACTGTGGAAAAGTCAACAGTCGATGCGGAGGATGCTGCAGCTGCAAAGACGGAGAAGGAAGTAGCAAAATTAGATGGAGATGCGAAATTAATATCTTCAGGTTCAGATTCAGAATCGAAATCAAAGCCTAAATCTTTATATGAGAAAAATAAAGATAGAGAAGAAAAGTACAAGCAAGATTTAGCTATAAAACTAGAAAACATACCTGATGAAGTCACTTCTTGGAATGATAGTTATTCAACTGGTGATGATAATCTTGATGAAGTAATAAGAACTAGTATAGAAGAAAGACCAAATCAATCAGAGCCTAGAACTAAAGATACAATGATAAAGTATGTATTGAGCTCTAGTTATGATTCAAATAGTAAAATTGCAGAATATTTACCCTTAGAGGATAAAGATCTAAGTGTAGTTAATGAAGAATTAGTAGAGAACAATAGTATAAGATCTATCTTACAACAAGGAGAAAGTGATGTTGATAGTTACAAAGACGCTAAGATAGTAGGTATAATACCTAGGTTTTCAGATGAAGAAGTTATTACAAGGGAAACTAAAATATTAGAAGATAGTGATGTTAACTTGTCACCAACAACAACGTCTACAGGCGCAGAAATAAGAAAGCCAGTAGAAGAAGAAATTATTGAAACAAAAAGAGATATAATTACTGGAAATCAGAGTGGAACTAGAATAGCTTGGCAAATGCCAGATGGAAAAGGAGGATATAAAATAAAATATACTAATGCTCCTACAGGTACAATACTCGGTGGTGAATTTGAAGTTGAAGACTTCACGATAGAATCTGANAAAGAGAAACATCAAGATTGGCAAAATAANGTTGATCTTAGAGTTTTTGTTAATGANGTTGAAGACGAGTTATTTGATAGTGATGACGATCTTTATCGTAGTGAAGATGGAAGTATAGATATAAACAGAGGTAAAGACTCTGCTATGGATAATTTTGCAAAAAATTACTATGAAGATATAAATTTTTCTAATCAACTATACGCTCCTAGAGATAAGAATAATGTAAAAAGCTCTTCAGCTGGATTTAATAACTCTAGAATGGCTGATTTTGGATTTTATTATGACGAAGATTCAAATAGAATATACAAAGATATAGTTATAGATGAAAAATTTAAACCAAAAATTACTGATGAAAATGTTTATTTTGATCTAGATCAAGAAGGAGTTCAAGAAAATTTAAAAGCTGGTAATTTAGCTGGGTGGCTAAAAGACAACGCTGGTGTAGCTGAACTTACTTCTGCTTATGAAGAGGTGTCTAAAATAAACCTTGAAACACAAAGAAACTTAGAAAGACAACAAGTAAAAATACATGCCATAAAAGGTGAGATAACAGCTATACAGCCGGAGCTAGAAGTAAATACTAGTTTTGTAGAGGTTTTTAAAAGAACTGGGAGTGACAACGATAAGACATTGAATAACCAGTTTGAAGAGCTAAATAAAAATTTAACTTATGAAGCTTCTGAAATATCTAAGCTTTACAAAATGCACCAAGAAGGTAAAGATATAGATATAAAAGAATACAATAAAAGATACAAGAAGTTTGAAGCTGATAAAGCTAAGTTCAATAAAATGGTAGAAGTTTTAGATCTACCTATGACTGAAGAAAACGGATGGAGTGAAAAATTAATAGGTGGTAAAAGAACTAGAAACGATAAGCAAAGAGGTTATACTGTTTTAAAGCATAAAGAGTCTGGATTAGAAATAATATACGGGTATCAAAATCAAGCTCAAAAAGGTTCTATATTTTTTGATGAGTCACGAATGGGCGATAATGCTTTATCCCCTAAAGACTATATTAAAAAAGAAAAAGAATTACAATACGACTTTGCTCAAAAAACAATAGATAACATCACTGAAATAGAATATTTAGGAAACTTAATAGTTGATGCAGGTTTAAACATTGATAAAAGATTCGCCACTGTTTACAAGGCTAATGTCAAAAAAGCACTAATAGAAGAAGGAGTAGCATTAAACAACGCTACCGTAATGGACTATTCAAAAAGAACTTTAAATCAGTTTACTAGTAATTACTTTAGAGCTATGAGTGGTTTTACTAATACTTTAGTAAGCACTATAGCTAATACTGGAAGTTTAGTAGGTTTCTACGATGAAAAAGACATGAAAGTTTTTGCCAGAGGATTTAAAGACGTGCAAAGAGGATTTGATAGTGCTATGAAATTTGTGTCTGTTGAAGAAAATAATACATTTTCTAAAGCTTTTGCAAAGACTTTTTATGGTAAGGCACATTCAGCTATGATAGATATGGTCTTTGATGTTTTAGTAACTAAAGGTATGGGTAAAGGCGGTTCTGTTAATAAAGCCGCTAAGATGTTAAAAGGAGCTGAAAAAGTTAGTAGAATAAAAAAAGCTAAAACTTTATTTTCTACTTTAATGAAAAGTCCAGCAGCGTTAGCTAACAAAGGTTTTGAAAAAGTCGTTAGTCAAACTATGGATATGATGACTAATCCTATGTTTTTGAAAATTGCAGATGGAACTCAAAGACAACTAGATGATCCTAGGTTTAAAGATATGAGCAGTGGTCAAAAGTATTTATATACTATGGGTACTTCTTTTATCATGGGTAAGTTAGAACAAATAGGTGTAGATTTCGCAACAGAAAAAGGCGGACAACAAGTTGTTAACCATATACTTCAAAAAGCTTTTCAAAGAGGAGGTGATAATATAGCGAGAAATGCTGATAATATAATAATGGATTATTTAAAGCGTGGGGTAATAGGAACTACTAAAACTCTTTCTGGTTTTGGTTTTAAAATGACTGGTGAAGGTGCTACTGAGGTAGCTCAAGATGTATTTGCATTTGGAGCTGAAGAGTTAGTTAATTACTTAAAAGGTTATAATGGTAAAAAAAGTGGTGCTGCAGCTACTGGTTTTTATAATCCTGACTTTTTCTCAAAAGAAAATTTAGAAAGTTTAATTGAAACTTTTGCTTTAGGTGCAATAGCAACTGGACCAGTAGCGGCTATAGGTACAGCTACAGATATTAAAGAAAACTACGGTCCTCAGTCTATAAGTGGAGTTGGTGACAACCAGTTCAGTGTGTTTTACGACGTGTTTAGTGAGAAAGAAAACATAAACTCTTACGTTGAACAAATGGAGATTAAACTCGATGAAGCTATTGATGGTTTAGATAGTCAAGAAGAAATAAACGAAATTAGAGCAGAATACGACAAACAAATAAATAGCGCTAAAGAAATAAGCTCTAAAATGCAAGAGGTTAGAAATGCTGGAGGTAATAACTTAAGTTTGCAAGATCAAAAGAAGGCTTATCAATTGTTAGATGAATTAGAAAGACTTGAAGCTTCTATGGAGGTTGATGGTAAAAAAGCTAACAAAGATTTAAATGCTGCTAAGCTTGAGCAGATACAAGATATTAGAACTCAATTAAATGATCTTAGTTTTAAAGCAGAGCAAAATGTTAAAGATTCTTTAGAAAGAGGCAAGAAAGTAAGTGGTGATGCTACATTAACTCTTATAAATCCAGATCAAGATATAGAAGCTCAATTAGTAGAGCAAGGTGTAGATCCTGAATCTGAACAGGGTTTAAAAGTTATAAATAATAAAGGTGGAGCCACTATAATACAAGACGAAAACGGTAATGATAAAATATTCGTAGCAGCTGATAGTGATGTAGAAACTTTAATAAACCATGAAGAAAGACATAATTTTTGGAAAGAAGCCTTAAGTAGAGACCCTGAGTCAGCCGGTAGAGTTGTAAAAATTATAAGAGATTATTTAGAAAATTCACCTGGAAATGAAGAAGTATTAAAAGATATAAATAGAATATACGAAGCTTACGAAAATGATCCTGATTACACTAAAGAAATGTTAGACGAAGAGTTTATAATGATATTTGGTGATAAATTAAATGATAAAAATATTGATGCTAGAGTAAAAGATGATAGAAGTTTTAAAGATAAATTCAAATTTGCAGCTAAGGAACTATATAGAAATGCTTTTAATGTTAAATTTAAAGAACCTAAAAATATTGATGATGTTTTTGATTTATTAAGAAATCAAAGAAAAGCTATAGAAAAAGGTAAGAAATCTAAAAGATTAACAAACTTTACTGAGAAAGGTTTTAAAGATACTAAAACAGAACAGACTAAACCAGCAGATACTAAAGTAGTAGAGAGTAAAAAAGATACTCCTTTACAAGCTATAAATAAGCTTATACCTAGTGATATAGCAACTAAACAAGATTTTGAAAACTTTATTAATGATCGTAGATTATTTCCAGAGCTTTACAAGTCTACATTTAGTATAGAAGAAGGAAGAGATTTAGGTATGGAAATGACACAAGATGGTGTTATAAGTAATTATGTAAAAAGTAGATCTATTGGGGATGAGTATTTAGGAGCTATAGAGTCTGTAAGAAATAGAATTACTAATTTTGATCCTAATGCTAAGAGAGCTGATGGATCTACAGTTGGTACAGAAGGTTTTGGTGAATTTATATTTGCTAATACTAATTTTGGCAAAATGGATTCTAAGAAAAAACTAGCTAAAGAAAATGAAAAAAGACAAAGAGAAGAGTCTACAGATACAGAAGCTGCTAAGCAATTAACTACTCAAGATTCAGACCCTGTAGTAGAATCTAAAAAAGAAAGAGTAACACCTAGGTCTAAGATAAAAAAAGCAGCACCTGAGTTTGTAACTAAAGAATTAGAAGCTGATATAGAAAAAGCTATTACAGGTATAATTAAAAGCTCTTCACTAGATGTTAAGTCTAAAGAATTTAGACCATTCATAAAAGGAGTTATAGAAGGTGAGTTAACTAACAAAATAAAAAAAGAACTAGGTATAGGTAAAGATTATGACTTCTTAATAAAAAAATTAGGACCTAAGTTAAAAGATATAATGCCTATTGATTACTTTGTTAAATTAGAATCTCAAACAAAACCTGCAGATAGGTTATTCACAAATCCACCTAGAAGATTAACCAAGCAAGCTGATATAGATAAAGCAATGAGAAATGATAAAATCTATGTTGAGAAAGCAGCTCAAGGTGCTAACATCTATACTTTTAAAGATTTTAATCCTAAAAAACTAGTTGATTATATATTAGCTCCATCTATAAATCCTAAAACAGGTAAGAAAAGTGGATTAAAAGGTACTAGAAAAACATCTACAGCTGCTAGTATAGCTTTTGAACTAGGAAAAGACATGATACCTTCTGTCATGAAAAAACTAGGTATAGATACTTCTCAAGCAGCAGAAATTAGTAAAAAAATACAAAGAGAGCCTAGAGCTTTGTTTAGAAAACAAACATCTTTAACAGGTCAACAAGTAGCTGAACTTATTAAGGCAGCTCAATTTCCTAATAAACAAGCTTTAGCTAGAGAATTAGGCTTTAGCGCTGACGCTATTAATGAAAAATCTAGAAAAGGTCTTCAAGATCAAATGCTTGAAGCAGCTGAATTAGGGTTTTTAGATTTAACAGTTATTGAAGCTGGTAAAATGGGTAGCGGAGGCAAAGCTACTTATTACGGCAACATTGTAGATGGTAAATTTGTAAAAGATATTGCATCAAGTAAAAAGTATATAAAAAGAACTAATGGCGAGTATGTATTATTTGAACAGAAGAAAGAAGGTAAATTTAAAAGAGTAAATCTAGAGCAAGTAAATGAAAATACTGACTATATTGCTAAGCAAGGTCGTTTGTATTATGGAAAAAAAGATCCTGCTTACCAAACCTTAATAAGAGCTGCTGGCAAATCTCCATTTAAAAAAGGATTTAACAGAATAGGTTTACCTAAAGGTGGTAAGATTAATGCTGCTTGGGCTAAATCTAAAAAAGCTCAATCAGATTTAAATATGAACATATTAGATTATGTAGTAAATCAATTATCAGATGCGGTAAACGTAGGTAAAGATGGAGTCAAGATGTCTATGGACGTTGCTGGTATGATAATTATACAAAGCTATCAAGGTACTTCTGGCTTAATAAAAGCTGCGGCGCCATTTAAATATATTTCAAAGAATTTTGAATATGGAAATAAAAAAGATGGTGATAAAAAATATAGAGAAGAACATAATCCACCAGCATCTGTAGTTGGAGCTAGTATAATGGTTGCTATTAAAAATAATACAGCCAAAGAAGTTATGAAAGATATTAGAAATAACTTTTACCAAACTGTGCTATCTAAAAAAGCAGACTCAATGCTAGACATGGCTAAGCTAGATGCTACACTACCTAAGGGAACTTACATTGGAGACAATCCTATTATAAGACTAGCTAAAGCAGGTATAAACTTAAACGATATTATAAACGTTGAAACTGGCAAAAGTATGGCAGATGAGTTTGGCTTAGGAGTAGCTACAACAGTTAATACTTTTCCAGGTGTTATATCTTTACAAAATGATTTAATATCTGAAGTTGTTATAGGTAGTAAGGATTTAAAAGCTGCTAAAAAACAATTAGACGTTTATACTAAATTCCCTAACAATAATCAACCTAGTTTAGCTAAGACACAAAATGATGCTACAAAATCTTCTAATACTACTTTAAAAGAATCTAAAGTATTAAGTGTGGATGAAGACTTAAATATTTATGAGTTGTTAAGTAAGGCCGCTGGCGTTGATCAAGCTTTAAAATTAGCTAATTCTTTAGATCAACCTACTAAAAAGATCAGAGTGTTTGATTTTGATGATACTTTAGCCACAAGTAAAAATAAAGTATATGCTACAAAAGGTGATCAAAGAATAGAAATGAATGCTGAGAAGTTTGCTACTGATGCAGCCCAAATGATAGAAGATGGATGGGCAATGGATTTTAGTGACTTTGATAATGTTACTGATGGTGCTCGTGGCCCTTTATTTAAAGTTGCACAAACTATAAAAGAAGCTAGAGGTAATGAAGATTTATTTGTATTAACAGCAAGAGGTCCTAATGCTGAAACAGCTATATATGATTTTTTAAAAGCTGAAGGTTTAGAATTTAAAAGAGAAAACATAGTTGGATTAGGCAAATCACCTGGTGAAGCTAAAGCAAACTGGATGATCGACAAGGCTGCAGAAGGTTACAATGACTTTTATTTTGCTGATGATGCTTATCAAAACGTTAAAGCAGTTCAAGATGTTATGTCTGTTATTGATGTTAAATCTAAAATACAACAAGCTAAAGTTAAAGAATCAAAAAAGTTAAGTTTAGAATTTAATGATATAATAGAAAAAACCACTGGAGTAGATGCATTCAAAGAATATTCAGCTGCTAAAGCTAAAACTATAGGAGCTAGCAAAGGTAAGTTTAAATTTTTTATACCTTACTCAGCAGAAGACTTTTTAGGTCTTATATATCCTACTTTATCTAAAGGCAGCGTAGGTGATGCTCAGATGGCTTGGTATAAACAAAATTTAATAGATCCATATACTAAAGCACAGGAAAATTTATCTACAGCTAGATTAAATTTAATGAACGATTTTAAACAATTAAAAAAATCTTTAAATGTTCCAAAAAAACTAAGACAAAAGAACAGCTCTGGTTTTACAAATGAACAAGCAGTTAGAGTTCATCTATTTACTAGTATGGGCTATGAAGTTCCAGGTCTTTCTAAAAGAGATTTAAAAGAGTTGAATGATACTGTAGAAAACGACTCTCAGTTGTTAGAGTTTTCTAATCAGATATTAACTATAAATAAAGGAGATGGCTATGCCCAACCTGATGCTAATTGGCTAGTAGGAACTATAACTACTGATTTAATAAATTTAATAAATAATGAAAAAAGAAGTAAGTATTTAGCTAACTGGCAAGAGCGAATAGACGCTATATATTCTAATGAAAATTTAAATAAATTAGAATCTATATATGGCACTACATATGTAGAAGCACTTAAGAACATGTTAACTAGAATGAGAACTGGTAAAAACAGACTAACTAGTGGTAGTAAAATAGAAAATCAAATACTAGATTATATAAATGGTTCTATAGGTACTATTATGTTTTTTAATACTAGGTCTGCTGTTCTTCAAACTATATCTTCTATTAACTTTGTTAATTGGAGCTTTAATAATCCTTATAAGGCTGGTAAAGCTTTTGCTAATCAAAAACAATATTGGACTGATTTTAAAGAGTTAATGAATTCAGATTTCTTAGTAGATAGACGTAATGGATTAAAACTAAACATATCTGAATCTGAAATAGCTGACGCAGCTTCAACAAGTAATAATAAAGCTAAAGCTGCTTTAAACTGGTTGTTGTCTAAAGGCTTTTTACCTACTCAATATGCTGATAGTTTTGCTATAGCTTCTGGTGGTGCTACTTTTTTCCGTAATAGAATAAGTGATTTAGTAAGTAAAGGAATGTCTGAAGCCGATGCTAAGAAACAGGCTATGATAGAATTTAGACAAATAGCTGAAGAATCTCAACAGTCCTCTGATCCTAGTAGAATATCGCAGCAGCAGTCTAGCAATGTAGGTAGGTTAATATTAGCTTTTGCTAACACCCCTATGCAATACGCTAGAATACAAAAAAGAGCTATACAGGATTTAGTGAATGGTAGAGGAGACGCTAAGTCTAATATTAGTAGAGTAGTTTATTATGGATTTGTTCAAAATGTAATATTCAATGCTTTACAACAAGCAGTATTTGCTTTAGGTTTTGGTGATGACGATGAAGAAGATGAAGCTAAAAACAAGAAATACTTAAACGTAGCTAATGGCATGTTAGACTCTTTATTAAGAGGGCTTGGTATTGGAGGCGCTGCATTGTCTGTGGCTAAAAACTTTTTAATGGATATTTACGAAAGATCAGGAAGAGATCGACCGGAGTATGTAGATTCTGTATGGGAAGTAACTAGGTTTTCACCACCTATATACTCTAAGTTATCTAAACTAAAACAAGCTGGTTGGCAGTTTGATTCTAAAAAACGTAGAGAATTAATATATGAAAGAGGTTTTTCATTAGATAATCCAGCGTACGAAGCAGCTGCTAAAGTTGTATCAGCTACTACTAACATTCCTCTTGATAGAGTTATGTATAAGATAAAAAACATTGAAGGAGCTTTAGACGAGGACAATGAAATATGGCAGAGAATAGCTATGATGGGTGGTTGGCCTAAATGGCAACTAGAAGATCCTAAAACACCAGCTATGCTTACTCCTGAAGAAAAGACTGAGAAGAAAGCCAACGTTAAAATAGAAAACTATAAGAAAGCTAAAGGATCGAAAGACTATGACACTATTAAAAAATTAACTTCTGATCAGCAAATTAAAATGCTAAAAAGTTTAGGATTTGGAGATTACACTATTAAAAATGCAAAATCAGAGCAAGCTAAAATAGATTTAATAATAGCTAAGAATAGTGGTAAAAAGATAAAAATAGATAAAGAAGCTATTAGAAAAGATAAGTTTAAAAAATTAAGTAAAGAAGAACAAGTAAGAAAACTAGATAGCTTAGGATTAAGCAAAGCAGAAATAAGTGCTTTAAAATATGAAAATGATAGAGTTGAAAAAATGCTCGAATTAATGAAAAAATAAATATTATGGCAGGATACAGGAAAGACATGGAAAAAATGGGTGCAGCTATGGGTAAGATTAAAAATCCTATACCTAAGATTAAAAATCCTCCACCTCAATTTAATCCTGTAAGAAGAGATGCAACATATGTAAAACCCAATTTAAACATTGACATGGGTTTAACATCTATTAATTCTCCTTCTAACATCAATAAAAGATCTGACGCAGAGGAAAAGAGACTTGCTTCAAGACTAATTTCTAAAAACCCATCTCCCATAACTACTAATAAACCTATAAGTCTTAAGGAAATGGGAATTAAAAATTACAAATATCCTGAGAGTGGTGCTATTAAAATGACTGCCTCTCCTCATGAATATTTTTTAGGTGGTGGAATGGCTAAAGGAGGTTTTAACTTATCTAAAAGCTTAGCTGGAAAAGTAATTAGTAAAGCTAAACCTATTTTAAAAAATGTAGCTGCAGACTTTGGAATAGATCAAGCACTATAAGGAACAAAAAAACTGGGCACCATACCCAAAGTTCCTGTAACCAAAAAAGGGGAGGTCATTACGACTTCCCCTTTTTATATTTAACACCATGGGCAAAATCCGCCCGACAACCTTCACACATAATTTAAGTTTTAGAATCTATAAGTAATACCAAGAGCAATGAAAAACCCTCCACTAGCTATAGCTAA
>JGI24004J15324_10000323_pt1 | contig 19320 bp, 10 predicted proteins | sample LinPmetageLP32_FD_15324 | JGI IMG/M metagenome (IMG submission 15324)
TAGCAATAATAATGGTGACATAACTAATGTAAGTGCAGGAGATGGTTTATCTGGTGGTGGTACTTCAGGAAGTGTTACTGTTGCTGTTGATTATGTAGGAAGTGATAATATTATATTAGATGCACCTAACACAGCTACAGGTACGCTAAGTACTTCAGATCAAATACTTGTTAGTAGTGCATCTACAACTAATGTTGCTAAATCAACTATAAGTAATTTACCATTTACAAATAATTCTGGAGATATTACAAATGTTAGTGCAGGAACAGGTATGTCAGGTGGGGGAAGCTCAGGTTCAGTAACTTTGAATTGTACTATTACTAATAATAACCAACTAACTAACGGAGCTGGTTATACAACTAGTGTTGGAGATATAACTAATGTATCTGCAGGAAGTGGATTGACAGGCGGTGGTGCAAGTGGATCTGTGTCTTTAGCAGTAGACTATGGTACGTCAGGATTAATTAATGATGCACCAGGTGGTTCAGGTACTCCTGATGTAGATGATGAATTATTAATTGCTACAAGTTCAAGTGGTACAGGAGCAACAGTTAAATATACACTAAATGATCTACCTTTTTTACAAACAGGTACAAATAGCTTTTCTAATTTAACTGTTACTAATACATTAAATGTTAGGGGGGCCATTGATTTAGCTGATAATGATATATTACGTTTTGGAACTGGTGATGATATAGAAATGTTTTTTAGTGGTTCTGATATGTTTATGGATATAAACAATGGAGAAGACTTTAAAATAAGAGATGGAAATAGTGGTAATGCTACAAGATTTACTTTTGATGCTGACGGTGGAAACTTTACAGCTACTGGTAATATTACTGCATTCTCTGATGAAAGATTAAAAGATGATATAGAAACTTTAGATGGTTCTAAAGTTTTAGATATGAGAGGTGTCTCATACACTAAAGATGGTAAAGCTGGTTCTGGTGTTATTGCACAAGAGCTTGAAAAAGTTGCACCTGAATTAGTAATGACTAATGAGAAGGAAGATGGTATGAAATCTGTAGCATATGGTAACCTTGTTGGTTATCTTATTGAAGCAGTAAAAGATCAACAGAAACAAATAGATGAACTTAAAGCACAGATAAATGACATTAGTAACTAGCGGATCATTATCAATAGGAGGTACTGCTACGGACAGATCTATTAATTTAGAACTTAGTTTAGCACAAAATGCTAATTCTAGTTTAAATCAAACTAACTTTAGAACATTAGCAAATGTATCATCAGGTACAATTTCAATACAAGACTTTTATGGTAAGAGTGCAGGAGGTGGTGCGGTATGTCAAGCACAAACATTTTACTTTACTGGAGAAAATGACCCAGATGAATATTGTGAACAAGGAGAAACTAATGTAACTAGGTATATGAATGCTACAAGTACTGAAAATGCTACTGCATTATATACTAACAACACTTGTACAACGTGTGCACCAGTTGGCTATTACTATGATCAGATTGGCTTTTATGGTTATCATAATGCTAAGACGTGTACATTTACTCCAGAAGAATGCCCATAATAATATAAATCATGAAAAAGAAACAAACAAAAAAACCAGCTGCAACTAAAAAAGTTGTAAAAAAGAAAGTTACAAAGCCTGTAAAGAAATCTTTTATAGATAAAATTAAAAGTATATTTATTAAAGAAGAAGCAGAAAAGACTAGGATAGTAGAATTAAGAAAAAAAGAAAAACCATTTATAAGATATAGTTTTAGTGTTGAGTCATTAAAGGTTGATCATAAAAATCTTGTAGAAGAAATACTTTTTGTATATAAAGGAACAATGGTTATTCCTAAATCACAAAAAGATAATTATAAACCTGGTAGTAGTAGTGTACAAGGTGTATATGTAATTAAAGAGAATGATAATGATCCTGTATTTAGCAAAGACTTTAACTCAATCAATAAACAAGAGGTAATAAAACATTTAATAAATAATGTTAGAAGTGGTTATGTTCTAGATATGCGTCAGACAATAAAGAAAGAATTGATGCCAGAATATAAAATAATTACTAAACTGCCTTGGAAATAAAAATTTTATTATTATCTTTGTTTATATAATTATTTAAAACCAATATTAAAATGGCAAAATCAAAAGCAAAAAAAGTTTCTGATAAAGAACTAGAAGGCATTAGAGATTTACAACAACGTATCAATACTGTTGTTATGAATTTAGGTAATGCAGTAATTGTACAAAATCAATTAACTTCATCTCATGTAGAATTACAAAAAGAGTGGAAAAAAGAAACTGGCAAACTAGAAAAAAAATATGGTAACGTCAACATTAGTTTAGAAGACGGAGTTATTTCAGAAATAAAAGAAGAAGAAGAAGTTGCTGAATTAGCAAAAGTATAATACCCTTTCATATTTGTTTTATAAGATTTTTTAAAACCTTACATTAACTTGTTTGGTTTTAAAAAATTTTGTATATTATTACTGTATAGTAGTAAGAAGCTAACACGTTACAGTAAAAAGAACATTTATGATCCCAACAAATTCAAGCGGTACCACAAATGGATGTGATAATATTTCATCTAATTGTGTAGTCTGGCAAGGACCAGATATCACATGTATAGACTTATGCACCGGTGATACAATTACTGATGTTACACATAAGTTAGCAACAAAAGTATGTAAGCTTATTACTGATGGTGTAACTTCAAACCCTTCATTAACTGGTTTAGATTTAACTTGTTTAAATATTCCTGGTATAACTCCAACAGATTTAGTTCCAGTTCTACAAGCAATGGTAGTACAAATATGTGCTAACACTGGATCAGGACAAGTTCCTAATAGTTCTAGTTCTGCGTCTACTAGATCTCAAGTACAGGATAATTTACCAATTATGACATTACCTGCATGTTTGCAGTACAATGATTCTCTTGGTAATCCAGTAACAACTTTACGTTTAGATTTATTTGCTACATTAATATCTCAACAGGTATGTACAAATTTAGCAAGCATACAAGTAATTAATACCACACTTACAAGTTATAGTAGTAGATTAGATATATTAGAAGCATGTGTATTACCGTGTTCTTCTGCAGTAGTAGAAAAGCAAGTAGTACCAACATGCATTATAAATGTAGGAGTACTTACAGATGTATCAGTTTTATTATTAGCTTTGGAAGTACGTTTCTGTGCATTAGAAACTGCAGTAGGTTTACCAGCTGCTATTAATCTAGCAATAGGTCAAACTACTATTACATCATCTACATTATCTCTATCAGGAAATAATGCAGCTTATGGTGCTTTAGGTGGATGGAACGCTTCAGTTACAACTTTAGCTCAGTCTATTCAAAATTCATGGATAGTGATGGATGATCTTTATGCAGCAATAGCATCTATACAAACAAATTGTTGTCCATCAGGATGTGAGAGTATAGTATATGGATATACAACTACTAATATAATATCATCAACTGGATTGATTACAAGTGTTAATTTTAATTTTCAAACATCTACTGTACCAAGTGGTTTTAATGACGCTTCAGGATTTAGTATAATAAAAATAACAGATGTAGCAGGAGTAGTTGCTCAATCAACAGTTAATGTAAGCACATTACAAAATAATAGTGCTGGAGTAGATATATCTGTATCAGCATTAAACACTGCACAAAATTTATCTGTAGACTTGCACTATGGATTTACAAACGGTGTAGATACATGTGACACTCAACAATCATCATCTATAAAAGGTATTGTACCTTGTCCATCATTAATTAATGTAACCGCAATAACTTCAACATTGGCAACAGTATCTTTCACACAATTATTAGGATCTACAGCAGTATACAAAATTGACATATTAGGTGCAGGAAATGTTATTGTAGCAACATATACACAAAATAACCCAACAGGTACAGTTTCACATAACTTTACTGGCTTAACAGCTAATACACCATATAATGTAAGAGTAACAACTACATTTGGTGGTGCATCAGAAATATGTACATCAGTACCATTTAATACTGCTGCAGCATCAATAGCATGTAATGCAGGTATGGATGTAGCATTTGTAGTAGACTATACATCTACTAATTCTACTAATGTTGCAGCTTTACAAAATGATGTAACAAGTATGGTAAATCAAATTAATGCATCATCTGGTTCTAATGTTTATAGAATGGCATTAGTAACTTCTGATCAAACAACTGCTACAACACCTGCTTATAATTCTTGTACAGATTATACAAATTTACCTACAGCACAAAAATTAAATCTTGTTGGATCAACTGGTTCATATCAAGTTGCTACAGCATGGGAAATGTTCCAAAATGATAATGGAGCAACATTTACATCTCAATTAGCTAAACTTAGAGGACAAGTAAATGGAACATGTGTTAATATGGGAGTTGGTATTGGAACAACAAATAGTCCAACTGATTATACTTCTAGCCTTGTAACAGGTGGTAGTGTTCTTGCAGGAGCATTTAGATCTGGCGTTGCTAAGTTTGTAGTAATTACAACTGATAGATTACCAGGTGGTACATCACAAGCATTTAATCAAACTACATGGTCAGGAATTCAACAAACAATTGCAAATGCAAATAATCAAGGAATTAAATATATTGTTGTTGGAGCTGGAGTTGATTTAAGTGGAACTATTAACGGAACAGTAATTTATCCATGGAGAGAGTTAGCAACACAAACTTCAGGAGGTTACTTTAATGTGGTTAATGGATCACAAATTAATAACCTAATAGTAACAAGTTGCTCATAAATTAAAAAAGAAAAAAAATGGCATGTAATTGTACAAAATGTAGTTCTCAATGTGGGTGTGCTGATACAGCATTAACTAACGCATGTACTTATACTGATTGTAGTGTAGGTAGTGAAAGATGTGATGATATACAATGTGCTGAATGCGTAAGCTATTGTGGAACTTCTTTTCAAATAGGTGATGCATCAGCAAGAATAACTATAACAAAAGGAGAAAGATTAGATTCAATTATACAAAAATATGCTATGATCTTATCAAACGGATTAGGTGCTTGTACATCAAGTGATTTACAACATGATCCATATAATGTATATGCAGGAGTCATAACTAGTTCAACAGCATCAGTCTTATGGGATGGTGTATGGAGTTCAAGTACTGGTTTAAATATATATATAGATACACAAATTGCACCAGGAGGTTGGGTACTTCAAAATACAACTCCTGTTGTAACAACTATAAATAATTATACTATAAGTAATTTAACTGCTAGTACAGCATATAAAGTAAAAGTAGTAGATAATGGTAATAGTGCTAATTGTAAGCCACTAGAAATATTGTTTTCTACACTGGCAGCATAATACAACAACAGCAAGTAGTGGTTTGTTGGTTTTCTACTGCAAACGTTGGGAGAGACTGGTTTTAAATCCAGTCTCTTTTTTTTTCTTATATTTACTAAAAAAAATTTATGAGCAATTTAAAGCAAAAAATTATTCAATCATTAAAATGGAAAAAGCATCCACGTATATGTGCAGAAAAACTAAACATTACTGAGAAGCAATATATTAAAGTTAAAAAAGAAATACTTCAAGAAAGAAAATCAGAAAGAAAAAAACTTAAATTCTTTGACAAAGCCGCAGGTAAAGCACAATTAGTTGAGTCTATAAATTTAGAAAAGGGTGAAGGAACAATATCTGGAACCTTTGATCATGAACCAAAAAGTGCTGAAGAAATTATAAATTTATTAAAAATAGATACATCAAAATGGAAACTATCTCAATATTGGAATAAACAAATGGGAGACCATTGGAGAGTTTCTGCATTAGTATCTCAAGTAAAACATCCAGAAGAAAAGTTATTTAAAGAGTTATTAGAAAATTGGGTTCCTAAATCATATAAGGTTCCTAAAGTTAACTTAAGCAAAATTAAAAATAATAATCCTCATTGTGGAGTTATGTCATTACAAGATATCCATTTTGGTAAGCAGGGTAATGAAACAATAGACAAAGACTTTGAAGATACTGTTGTAAATTTAATAAGTAGAGCTGTACCAGTTCATTATATTGAAACTATGTATTTTGTTGTAGGAGGTGATCTAATCAACATGGATACATTTGAAGGGTCTACTACTAGTGGTACTGCTTTAGATAACTGTATGACTGCTACAGAGGCTTATATGCAAGCATTTGATGCAATGCATTGGGCAATTAATTATATTAAACAAAACTGCAAGAATTTAGTTGTGGTATATGTACCAGGTAATCATGATAGATTATCTTCTTATCATTTAGTACATGCTCTTTCAAAATCTATAATATCTAAAGAGATAACATGGGATATAAAATATGAAGAAAGAAAAGTTCAAGTATGGTATAATAACTTTAATGCATTTGAACATGGTGATAAACGTAGTAAAAACAACCCTTTAATATATGCATCAGAATATCCTAAGCAATGGGGTAACACTATAAACAGAACATTATTTAAAGGTCATATACATACAGATAGAAAAGTAGAATATATGACATCTAATGAGACAGCAGGTTTTATAGAAAAGACATTACCAAGTCTAGGTAAAACAGACTATTATCATTACAGTAATAAGTTTGTTGGAAATAGAAGATCTGGTAAATTAGAAATTCAACACCCTCTGATGGGTAATATATGTGAATTAACTTACCAAGCTTTGTAAAGACCTTACTTTTAATTTCATAAAGTGGGGTTTTTTTTGTAAATTATAAATATAACTATATGATCAACAATTTTAAAAAACCAAATTTGAATGCTCCAAGATATAGGGAGAAAAGATTGGGGTTGTTAAATTATGAAACAATAAAAGAATTCAAAGATAAAAAACCTTTGTATTCTAAAATAGATAATAGTAAATTAAAACAAATAATAAAAACATATAATATTAAATTATGGAAGGCAGTTGTAGAGAATAGAGATGGAGTAGAATTACCTGATTCACTGGGCTTCTTATTTATAGGAACATGTCCATCATCTAAAACGGTAAATACTAATTATGCTCTATCACAAAAATATGGAAAGGTCTTGCAAAACAAAAATTGGGAAACAGATGGAAATATAGGAAAAATATTTTATACAAACTGGTCTACTAAATATAGATTTAAAAACAGAGAGCTTTGGCACTTTGTAGCATGTAGAGATTTTAAAAGAACAGTAGCTAAAGAATATCCAAAAAAATGGACACAGTATGTTATTATGCAAAATAAATACAGAGTTGCTCATTTATATGATCCTAATCTTGAAGAGACCAATGAACAATTAAAATATTATAATGAATTTGAAACATAAATAATATGTCAACAATAGCTGAAGTAGTATCAAGAATTAGAGGACAAGTTAAAGCAGAAGTACAAGATGCATTTGTAACTGACAGATACATATATAGCTTAATAGAAAAGTTTGCACAAATCTTAATGAGAAGACAAGATTATGCTAATAAATTAATGAAATTTAATGCTGTATGGAAAAACTTACCATATGTAGAATTAATAGAAGTAGATAAAGTAGAAGCAGGTTGTTCAGGAATAACAAGTGGATGTATTATAAAACGTTCTAAACATAGACTACCTTCAATGATAGAAGGATACTGGGGACCTTTAATCCGTACTGTAAGCTCTATAGATGGCTCACAAGAGCTTCAAGCTACTCAACCTGGTACTTATACATCTATGACTAAAACAACTTCATTTAAATACAATAGAACATTATATTTTTGGTGGTTAGATGGATATATATATTCACCAAATATTAATTGGGATGCACTACAAGTAGAAGGAGTATTTAATTCTGACATAACAAAATGGAATTGTGATACTTCAGATGATTGTACTCCTAGATATGAACAACCTATATATATTCCTGAAGCTTTATTTGCAGAGATTGAGGCACAAGTTATACAAACAATGTTAGGCACAATGCAAATCCCTTCTGAGGATTCAGATAATAAACGTAATATAAATAGACAATAATGGGAGTATCACAAAAATATAGAACATTCAGTCAGTTGATGGAAGATGTTTCCATTGATTTTTCTACATATGCATTAGAAGGAATGATTGAACCTCAACAATTAATTAAAGTTGCAACTAGAGTTAATTATGATTTGGGATTAAAAATACATAGAACTAAAGAAGTAGTATTAGATATTGAACATGGTAGAGCACAATTACCAATGGATTTTGCTTTTTTAAATTATGCATTTAGATGCGGGTCATACACTATTAATAATACTATGCCCTCAGGCACACACGTAGAAACTTTTAATGATGTACCCTATGTACCAGCTCCAGGAGAAATGTCTCCTTGTAGTAAAGATGATACATGTAAAGACGTATGTGTTATAAAAACTTGTGATGGAGAAAACAGTCATCAACTTATTCAAAGAGTAGGTCCTAATCAATATAGACAATTTTCAAGTTGGACACAGTTAAGAATTCAAAATGTTAATGACCCAGTTTGTTTTTGTCCATCTTTGGGTGCACAAGCATTAGACATTGCACAAATAAAAGATGGATTTTTAATTACAACATTTAGAACAGGTAAAGTATATTTAAGTTATCAAGGTGCTATGGAAGATGCTTCTGGTGATTTATTAGTATTAGATCAACCATATTGTAATGAGTATTATGAATATGCTATAAAGCAAAGAATATTAGAAAACATGGTGTGGCAAGGTGAGAATGTATCTCAACAACTTGGTTTAATAGAAACTAGATTGCGTGCAGCAAGAAACAATGCATTATCTTTTGTTAATACTCCTGATTTTGCAGAAATGCAAAAGGTATGGACAATGAATAGAAGGGCACAATATCATAATTATTATAATATGTTTCTAAGTTATGCTCCTATTAATCCTACATTGGCAGGACCAAATGTAGTAACAAGTGGTAGAAACTCTGTTGTACAAGATGCAACAGCTGGATGTGGAACCGCATCTCAAACATCAGCATCATAAAATAATAAACTCAAGACATGGCAAAGAAAAAGTCTACACCTGCTTCTAAAAAACCTGCTGCAAAACCTAAGTTTTCTTCATCATCTGTAAGAACAAACAGTTTTACAAAAGGGATGAACAAAGATATTGCTCAGTCTCTTGAGTTAAATAATGCTTGGTGGCATGCTAGAAATGCAGCAAATAATGATAATGATGGTGATGTAGGTCTAATTGGTAATGAGCCAGCAAATTTACAGTGTGGTGTTATTCCTTATACAGTTATAGGTGCTATACATAGATATGGAGATGAATGGATTGTATATTCTACAGATGATATAAATTCTGAAATAGGTAGATTTGATGACAGTGAATGTAAATATACTACAATAGTAAATGATCAGTGTTTAAATTTTAAAAAGAAGTTTTTAATTACAGGTGCTTCAAAAGAGAATTTTGATTGTACATGGCAAGTATACTGGGATGATAGTAACAATCCATCAAGAACATTAAATATAGATAATGTACCATACATTAAAGATTATGATAACCCAACAGGTATTGAACCATGTCTAATATATCCTGATGCACAACCTCTAAGATTAGATTGTGAAGAGATTAGGTTAGCACCTTTAATGAGTACACCATGTATTAAATTAAATAAGAGTAGGGATGGTGGTTTATTAGAAGATGGATCTTATCAGGCTTATGTTGCTTATGTGCAAAATGAACAAAGAGTAAGTGATTATATTGGTATTTCTAATATACAAACTTTATGGAACCATTCTGATAACGCATGTGGTTTGGATATAACTATATCCAATCTAGATAAAAGATTTGATAATTTTCAGTTAACACTATTAATAAGAAATCAAGGACAGTTATTTAGAAAAATAATTGGACTGTATAGTACAGAAATAACTGATATAAGTATAGACTTTATTGATCCATCATTAGTGTCTGAAAGTGCAGAGAATTTATTTTATATTTCTCCTTCATATGAGAAGTCACAATCTATGTTTGTAGTAAATGATTGGTTAATAAGACAAGGACCATCTGAGCAATTTGATTTTAATTATCAACCTATTGCAAATAATATAATAACTAAATTTGTTGTAAATAAAGTTCCTAGTAATTATTATAATAAAGCAGGAAACAAACTAGGATTTATGCGTGATGAACAATATGCATTTTTCATAAGATGGATATATAATACAGGAGAAAGGTCTTCATCTTATCACATACCTGGTAGACCACCTCAAGATTATACATTGCCAAATGGTTTGGTTATTGCTGAAGATGACTTAATAACTTCTTCTAATTCCATCAATGTATTGGGAACAGAAGAATATTTATTTGAAATATATAATACAGGAGTAGTAACTCAACCAGTGAATATTCAACTTAGTGATGAGACAACTATAATTGCCAAAGGGGATATGGGATACTGGCAATCAACAGAAAGATATCCTAACAGACCAGAAATATGGGGTAGCCTTTGTGGAGAATATATTAGGCATCATAAAATGCCTTCTGAACAAAGTGGAGGTAATCAGTTACATTTAACTGAAGATGCAGGAGATAGTATAAATATACTTGGTGTAGAATTTAGCAATATAGGTAGACCATTATTAAATGATGGTATAACTTATATACCAAATGTAGTTGGTTATGAAATATTAAGAGGTTCAAGACTTGGAGCTAAAAGTATTTTAGCAAAAGGTATGTTTAAAAACATGCGTAAGTATGATGTACCAGATAATGAAAATTTAATAGGTGGAAGCATACAAGGACTTTATGCTAACTATCCATATAATGATTTAAGAGATGATGTTTATTTTTCTCAAGATAGAACAGAAGATTGTGACGATGGTATAGCACAATCTGTAAGTTCATATCCTGCATTAAGTGGTTATACGGAAGATGTATTTTCTTTTCATTCCCCAGATTTAATGTTTACTAGACCTTTTTTAAATGCTAATGAAACTAAAATTTATGGAGAAATAAATGGTGCATCTTCAGGTGGTTTTATTTCATCTGAAAATCATCCGGGGCAAAAATTATTAAGAGGACTTGCTGCAATGTTAGCTGGGTTTGTAGGTCTTGGTTATTCTATTAGGCAAATTCAAGGAACTCCTGATACAAGAGCAATGCCTGTACAAGCTATTAACAATGCTTTTCCAGAATGGAAAATAGAAGGTAAAAAACAAACAGGTGGAGGAGGATCAGTTACAACAGCCTCAGTACCTCCAGTTGTAGTTTTATTAAATTCTAGAAGTGGTGGAGAAATAGATGGTGATAATAATGAAAAGGGCAGTAATGCATATACTGGAGCTGGAGATAACATTCAAGATTATTACAATAATGTAACTGGTTCAGGTATTGGAGGAAATATATGGCAACAAGTTTCTCAATTTTTAAATAATACATGGAATAGCATAACTGATTTTGTTTCAGGTAAATCTACAACCGATGAAATAAATGATTTAGCAATAGAAAATATAGATCAAGCACAAGCATTTGGAGATGGTTTTATGGGTGGTGGTGCACAACAAGGTGTTGTTAGAGATTCACCAGATTCAAATTTACCTAAACCTATAAGAATAGCTATAGGGTTTTTATTAACTCAAAAAAATATTGCAATAGGTGGTCAAGAAGTAGTAGACTTGATATATAATATGATTTCATTTCAACAGCATGCTTTAAAGTATAACTCACATGGTTTTTATAGTGGGTTTAATCCACTTGGTTATGATAACAGATTTAGAAGTAACACAGAAGCATCTAATTATTTAGGTTCATCTTTTCAAACATTTGATAATAATAAATATAAAATAAATAATTTATTTAGACCAGATTATGTTGCTGTATCTACTAGTGATCCTTTTGATTCTAATTACAGTGTTACTGATAGATCAAGATTTGTTGCAGGTGGATTTATTAATGATGCAGGTAATGGTGTTGACCCTAGCAATTCTAATGAAAGATTATTAAATCCTGAAGGTCCGTTTAAAGAAAATATATCAGCAATGTATGGTGCCCTTAAGTTCAATATGAGCAATCAATATGGTCAATTAGAAGGCATCAAACAAATACAAATGAGAGGTTGTGTTGCACATCTTGATCCAACACTTCCTGATACATTTATGTATACAACAGATCCAATTTTTAGTGGTGATGTTTTTATAGGTAGATATACTGAAAAATGTATTATGCCAATATTTACTGATTTTATGATGGGTCAATATGATGGTTTTCCATATGATTATAGTTTAAGAGTAAATTTACCTTACCCAAGATTTTGGATGGATACAAGGAAGTATGATATTTCTGGATTAGCAGAAGTTATTTCTACAGCAGGTTTATCTGCTTTGTTACCTGGTTCAGGTCCAGTTCTACCTAAAGATTTATTTTATTTAGATAGAGGTGAAAATACTTGTGGTGTATCTGATATATTTGGATCTCTTTTTCAAGGTGATGATTTAAATGACGCATTTAGTATGGTTCATGCTTATATGTATACTCACGTTAACGGTATAAATGATTTCTTTGTAGAGACAGAAATTAATATAGCGTATAGAGATTATGAAGAACCAAAAGAAAAAAGATTTTATGATATTTATAAATACAATGACTTAGTAGAACTATTTCATGCAGAGATTCAAAAGTTTGACAATTACTATAAGTATGATGAATCATTAACACCTGCAAAGTTTCAATCACAGATAACTACATTTGGTCAAATACAATCAAGAAGTTATGACCCTACTGTTGCAGAGACTTGTTTTACTATTTATCCTAAAAGATTAATCTATTCATTACAAGCACAGAATGAACTAAAAAAAGATTTTTGGAGAGTATTTTTACCATTTAATTACAAAGACTTTAAAGGTGAAGTTAGTGTAATTAAACCATTTAGTAAAAGTGGAGCTGTAGTATTTTTTCCATTTTTATCTCCACAACTTTTTCAAGGTGTAGATCAGCTTAAAACAATGACTGATACTAAGTTGACAATTGGTGATGGAGGATTGTTTAGCCAGCCTTTTCAAAATATTGCCAATGCAGATGTATCTAATGAATATGGATCATGTGAAAGTTTAAGAAGTGTAATGAACACACCTGCTGGATTATTTTATATATCACAAGCACAAGGTAAAATATTTCAATATGCTCCTGGTAAAGGACTTACACCTATATCTAATCAAGGTATGAAGTATTGGTTTAGTGAGTATTTACCATCATCATTAATTAAACAGTTTCCTGATTTAGAGAATTCACCTTTGGCTGATAATCCGGTTGCAGGTATTGGATGTCAAACAGTATATGATGCTAATGATGATATAGTCTATTTTATGAAAAGAGATTATAAAGTAAAAAAAGAACACATAGCTACAGTTTCATTTAATCTTTCTGAAGGATTTATATTGAACACAGGAGCTACAGCAGCTGATGGTGTTGTTATTACTTTAGGAGACCCAATATATTTTGATGATTGTTCATGGACTATAAGTTATGATCCAAAAACTAAAGCATGGATTTCATTTCATGACTGGCATCCTGAATTATCTTTACCAAGTATAAATCATTTCTTTACTACTAAGACAACAACTACAACTATTCCACAATGTCCTCCGGGTTATAATTTTAATCCTACAACAGGGTTGTGTGAACAGGGATCTAATTTTAATGCTCCTTCTAATGTTGATGTAAGTGAATTAGCTGCAACAATTACAGGTGGTTCTACAGATTGTTTATTAGATCTAGTTTTTTCTATGGATGTTTCAGGTAGTACAACAGGTGGTCTTTTAACTAATCTTAATTGGATTCCAATTGAATGTGCTGGTTTATCATATGGATCATTTACTTTTCCTCAAGGGCCTGGTAACTCACCTGGAGGATTAGCCGATAGAGGTAACGCACAATTAAAATTTTTATATTCATTTTTAACTGATCCTGGCGTTGTAGCACAATTAGCTGCAGAAACAATGCAAATAGGTTTTACTGCATGGTCTACACATACATTCCGTTTGTTGCAAGGTGGTATTTATACTATGAAGCATAATTGTGATGTATGTGAAATAATTGCATTTTATTATAAAAACTGGGAAAATGATGAGACACGTTTGTCAGTAGGAACGGGTCTTGGACCAGTAAGTGGTGGAGGAAATGCTAATTTTAATATTTCAGGTGTAGCTCCTGAAAATCAATTTAACGTAGAGACTGGTCTTAATTGTTTAAATAAGAAAAATCAAAGTGAATTAGGTGCAAGTGCTTATCCTGCAAGATCATTAGATTCATTTTTTAAACAAATAATGATTGTTATTACTGATGGAAACGTAGTAGCAAATGGTTATGGTGGTGATTTATATATGACAGGAATAAGTCAAAGTTCAAATTTTACTCAAACTTCTGTAGGATTAGATCCTGCATTTACAGCTGGATATAATCAAGGTAATCAAGGGCAGCCTTCATTTTATTCTATACCTCCATCTATTATACCAAATAATACTGGAAGTTGGGCACAAAATGAACCAACTTTACAAAGTGAATTTAAGCAAGAAATATATTCTGTATTTTGTGCTCCTTTAGCACCATCTACAGGAGGACAATTTTCAGTTCCGCAAAGCCCAATTGTATTAAATGCTGCTACTAATACAACATATAATATTTCTACTAATACACCAAGTTCAGCACAAGTAATAATGGCAGCAAATGATGCTGCTAGTTTAACATTAGCTGCAGAAACCATAGCTGGTAATGTATGCTCAGTACCATTTGTTTGTACATGCCCAGCTGGATATACAAAAGTATTTTTAGATCCTGCTACAGGTTTCTATAACTCACTGACTTCTGCCACAGATGATTGTGATGCTGCTAATCAAGCAGGTACACCACCTATTTGTAGAAAAGTAGAATGCAGTTGTGATACTAATGGAACCCTAATACCACCTCCATCAGGCGGCACATGTCCTGATACTCCACCAGAAATATATTCTATAGGGGATCCAGCATGGGTAGATCCTGATCCAGCTTTATGTAATTACAATACTTTAGTACAGACCCCTCCAAACTATAATGTAAGTTCTTTTTGGAGACACAACGTTAGATGTGATTTGTTTAGTAATTTTTATGGAACTGATTATCCATGGGAGATAGATCTTATTAGTAATACAGGACAAGCAGTAAATACAATAAGAAGCATAGAATACCAATTAGAAACTTATGTTTATAAAGGTACTATGGATAATGCATGTGGTGGTGATGCATATGAAGATTTGAACTTTAATTTTGATCAAGCTACAATATATAACAATGAACAAGTTTCAGGATTATTATTATTAAATATGTCACCTTATAATAACCCATGGAATGAATTAACTTATCCAATTATAGGTTCACAAAATATAAATGTATTAGCAGACAAAGTAGAACATAAATTTAGATTAAACCAATTTTGGGATATAACAAATGATAGAGGTGAATTTACAAATGCTGAACAACCTGTATGGTCAACGTCATGTAATGGTTATGTAAGAACACTTAATAGTATTAACTTAAATTACAACAAGCCTGAAACACAACGTAAGAAGTTTAGACATTATTCTAATCACGTATTGCTAAGAAGAATGCAATCTAATAATAGAAAGATGTTGTTAAGATTAAACAATACTAAATTAAACCTGTCTCAAAGATAATTAAATATGGCAAATAAAAAAAGCATAGGATTACCAGGAGGACCAAATGAATATATTACTGATATATCAGAATATTTATCTATAGAGGGGTATAAGTTTAATAGTCCTGATGTAGATAATCCTTTTAACATTATTGAGTCAGGAAGTATTACTATGGAAGATGTGGAGTTTCCTGTACTAGGTACAGATAACTTAGGCAACTCACAAATGATGCAACCAGGTATGAATTATGAGTTTCCAGGAGATCAAGTATTTGAAATACCTATGGCTCAGGAAGGTAATGTTGGAGAAAGGGTTGTAGATAGAAGTCGTAGTGACAATGCTTTGATGGTAAATGCAGCTAATAGTTTGTATAATAATATGTATTCAAATGATGTGAATGATGCAAATATGAAACGACTGCTTTTTGAGCAAATTAGGCCTGAAGGGTATCCAAGTATATCTGGTTTAGCTGGTGCAGGATGGAGAGATTATTTTGGTAAAGAAGGTAAACCACCTGTATTAGATAAGGATGGTAGTTATAGTATAGATGAGGAAGCATGGGCAAAGGCATTAGGTCTTCCAAATGATGCAAAGTATTTTATTCCTTCAGAATATATGCCTTCTGATGCAAAGAATCCTAATGATAAATATGTAAAATTAAATCCAGATGTTATAGATTGGAATAAATTAATAAAACACATGGGTGATTATGACAAAGGAGATGATAATAAAACTGAAGGAAAGAAAAAATTTGTAGAAGGATTATCTAGGTTTATTAAAGATGACTTTATGGATGCAGATGATTTTTATGGAAGAGACCCACTACAAGGGTTTCAACTTCAATGGGGATATGATAATGAAAGAAAGGAAAAATATTTATCTATTTATGATAAATATGATTTTAGAGGAGTTGATACAGAGAATATAGTAAAACCTTTTGAAATATATGATAGAATATATGTAGAAGAAAATAAAGATTCAGGAGAATATATTCCAAAGGCTCAAAAAGGAGGTGGCTCAGTAAGTTGGAATTGGAAAGGTAAATCATACTCAGGCACACTTATTCCTAGCATGGAAAATGAAAACAATAGATATGCTAGAACTAAGAATGGTAAAGTTAAAACATTACCTAAAGGACAAATGGGTAATCTTGGATCTTATCCTATTAAAGAAGAAAAAGAAGAACTAATTAATAAATTAAATAGTGAAACTTTTTTAAATAGATATGTAGCAAACTATAAGCATGTTACTGGAAAAGATATAGATATTGAAGTGGCTAAAAAGAATGTTAAAAATCAAATAGATTTTACAAATGCAGGATCAGATAATGCTATAGTTTATCCATATACGGGATCAGAGAATGAAGCAACTACATATAGTCCATATTATGGTGATGGTTCAGGAGACAGTACTCAAATTAAAAGAGATAACGCAATTGCTTCATTTGAGACTAGACCATTTCAATATGGAGATGATAGAAAATTAGCATCAGATATAATATCTAAAGATGCTTATAATTACCCTTATTCTATTGGTTTACAATACGACAACTCTGGAAATATAAGAACTAATTATGGAGATCCTTTAAAAGGTTTATTACGTCATGAATTGGCTCATAGTTATAATACAAACACCAGTCCTTTATTTGATGATATGATTGATGATCCAACTAATAGAGTAACAGTAGATGGTAAACAAAAATACCGTACTAATATGGGACATTATAATGCTGAGGGAAGTTTATTAAAAGTGTATGAAGATTTATTTGGTAAAGAGAACTTTAAAGATTTTAATATGCATGCTGGTATGCCTGCAGAAATAAGCTCAGCTAAAGCAGAAACAGAAGGTAGATTATTAGATGAAGGAATTTGGGATTATAATAAAGAAAAATTTGGCTCAAGTCAGTTTGAAAAAATGTTGAATACTAATGAAAAATTAGTACCAAATAATAGTGAGGCACAATTGCATTTTCAAAGTATGGAGTTTAGCAATCTTAAAGGTATGATGAATGATTTAAAGAACTTTGATAAAAATGATAATAAGCGTAAACTAAGAGATGTATATGATGAAGGATATAATGTTAGTACTTTTGATGAACAAGATTCTTTTTATGATTCATGGTTACAGGATAATAAAAGATATTCATTTGAGGATGGTCCTTATGGAGATAAATCACCTTATCAAAATGCTAAATATTTACTTAAAAATAGTAAAACAAAAAGAGGTAAAAAATATAATAAAGCATTAGAGTTTGTTGAAGGTGTTGATAATATACAAAATATAGCTGATCAAAAATCAATTATTGATTATAGAAAAGGACTTGAAAATGATATAAATGATTTAAGACCTGAAGTAGAAAGAAAAATGAAAATATACTTTAATGAGTTAGTACAAGAAAATAATCCTAATCAACCTGTAATGGCTCAACAAGGATATGAGTTTAGACAAGGTGATGAGAATTTATTTCAAAAAGAGATTTTTGATTACAAAAATTTTGCTGATAAATTAGCTAGCCCTTTTACAGCATTTGGTTATAGTGCACGTAATGAACCTATTCCTAAAGGATTAAATGTTTCTAATCCTGAAAGAAATAATTTAGATATGCTTGTTGATGTTTTTAACCCATTTGCATGGGCACAGTATGCTGAAAATTCTAAAAGAGATTTTGAAGAAGGTGAAATTTTATCAGGTTCATTAAATGCTTTAGGTGCTATACCTGTTATACCTGCTTGGTTGTCTAGAGCTAAAATTGGTGAGCTTCCTAAGATGATTAATAAACTTATAAACCCTAAAGCACCTAGTCTTATTAAAGATCAAGTAAAAAAATATTCAGGTAATACACCAAGAAATTTAGATGATATTACACCAGTTAAAGGTGTAAGGCCGCCTCACATAGGTAGAGGTGGTGCAGATATTATGCCAGAAGGTTCAAATTTACAAAAGCCTTTACAACAGTTAGCTGCAGGTGCAGATAGTTTTAGAGCTACCATACAAAAAAGATTAAATGATTTAAAACCTGGCTCAGAAGGTTTTGAAAGATTAGTTGAAGCAGAAGCTAAATATCTTCAATCAGTTGGACAACCATATAATAAAGTTTTTGCAGAAAGAAATGCATTAGCAAGATATAACGAGTTAGTATCAGCTAAAGGAAATACTATTAATGATAATGCATTAGCAATGTGGAAAGATGCAATAGGTGATCCTAAACATGTTAATCATAATATAGCTAGAGAATTATTTAAGAATAATGATGGATTATATTTTAACGCTTGGTTTCAAAACGCACCAAGAAAAGCAGTATATGAGACAGGTGATTTTGTTCCTAAAAAATATTTAGATCCTGTAACAGGAGTGGAAATGCCATTTCCAGATGAATTATATAATAAATATCTTGCAGACCCAAATATGGTAATTAATCTAAAACGTTTAGGCAAAGAATCTATTCCAGGCAAAGTGACTACAGGTATGAAATATTCAAATAATGCACCTGTGGAAGTACATGAACTAAACCACTTATTACAAGCAGGAAGAAAAATGCCTTTGGATGATTATGCTAGAAAACTTACCCCATCTGCAAATTTAAGTAAAACAGGAAAAGCTCAATGGGAATATTTTAAAGAAGGAAGTAGTGGTCAGGAACCTACATCATATTTAGCTGAACTAAGACAATCAATGTTAGATAGAGGTATTATAAAAAATATTTATGATAAGATAACACCAAA
>JGI24004J15324_10000325_pt1 | contig 19312 bp, 21 predicted proteins | sample LinPmetageLP32_FD_15324 | JGI IMG/M metagenome (IMG submission 15324)
CATATAGTCATCGTATTTTAAAAAAGTCTTGGTATGAAAACCAGCCATATATTAAGATAATATATTATTAAGAAGGTATAACCGAATTAATATGCTTTTGGGTGCATTCTAATAATGCAGAAATTCTATGATGACTACCTACTACAGATGCTAAAGGATTTAATGAAGCCCATAGAGTATCACCTGCTACTAATTTTTTTCTTAATTTAAAACTCATATTATTAGAATTAGATCCTAAGAATATTTTATATAAAACTTTTTGTAATCCTGTTTCTTGACTAAAGAGATTTATTTTTAATTCTACAGGTGTTTCGAAATGAGCTGAAACATGTAGATTTTCTACTATAATATCTTCATTTGTAGGGGGTGCTACTATTAATTGATTAGAATGATTATCACCTGCGGCCATACATCCAAAAATAGCAGAAGAACCAGTATTAAAGATTTTTATATTACCTTGATTTACACCAGTAGATCCAGCAGTTAAAACTTCTATTTTAGTTATTCTATAGAAATTAGTACTAACAGCAACATTAGTAGTCCCATTCATACTTAAGGTTTTAGTTAATTCTGTAAATGTATGAACTGAAGAAGGTTGAGAATGTTGTAATCCAGTAATTTTTATAGTTCTAGCACCAGTCCCACTACTACTATCGTTAGCAGAATCAGATACTATATGAGATGTAAGGTTACTATTAACTGGATATGAAAATACTGCATTCTCATTCCATAAACATTTTTCTACACTGCTAGTTAAATCATCACTAATACCCTCTACTTCTTTATTTTTTAAATCGTTTCTTGTTCCTTGTACTATATCTATAACAGGATCATTTGAGATATGCTGAAAAATTCTAGTTCTATGGGTCATAATATAGAATTATATTATATTTTTATTTTATTTTTTATTTTATTTTTATTTTTAAAAAAATTATATTTAATTATTATATAATGAGTATTTCAGAGAATTCTAGATTTATAGCATTAAGCCCAGAAAACGGCAGTCAATTCACAGAAGGTCAGAAAGTAATTTTTGAGGTCAAGCCATCTATATCTTTTCTTAAAGGTCGAGATTGTTATATATCTTTAGACTTAGAAAGAGATTCAGACAACGCTTCTATGGCTCACCCAGTCCAACTAGCAGGAGCCGCTGGTTGTATAGAAAGAATGGATATATTTTCTTTAGAATCAGGACAACTTTTAGAATCATTAAATAATTATAATTTATGGAGTGCTATAGAAAATCAATATACTACTGATAATGTTGATAATCTTGTTTATAAAGAAGGTTGTGTAGAACCAGTAAGATCCCATATTATAGGATCTAATTCTGAAACTAAAGCGATCACAACGACACCAGAAACTATAGTAGTAGGCTCAGCAGGAGCAACACGATTATCTACTATTAGTGCAGATGGATTTGATAAAGGTTTTATACATAAATTTATTATTCCTATTAAGAGTGGAGTATTTAATCATTATTCAGATGACGAGAAATTAACACCAAATCTTTTATTCGGAGGTATGAGAATAGAAATTACACTAGCTAAAAACGAGCATGTATTAAGTAGAGTTCATAGTCAGGATGCAACTGGAGCCGCTTTTTCTTGTGTAAATGAAGCTAGTGGTATTCCAGTAGGAGCTTCAGTTAATACAGAAATCACTACTACAGAAAATTTCCAACACGCACAGAAAGGAGGATTTTGTGTAGGACGACAAATAACATTAGTAGGAGATACATCTAGGGCAGCCGGAGGCGAAACAAAAACAATAACAGCAATCGCTATAGTAGCTAATAAACTTAAGATTACTTGTGCTGATGGGTCTGGTAATTTTACATCTGGAGGCAATGCAAAAATTCATCACCCAGCCGGTAATAAACTTAAATATATTGTTAAAAATATGGAGTTAAAAGTATTAGAAGTAATCCCACCTATGAATATGATGAAACAAGCTATTAAAGAGAGTCAATACGATTTTATTAGTTATGAAATATTTACTGATAATTTACCAACTACATCATTAAGACATCAAGTAGAGTTCCCTTCAGTTAGTACTAAAGCAAAGGCAATTTTTACACATTATATTAATGATACTACTTCTGATAATGATTCTAGTCCAAATTACTATGCTGGAGTGTCACCTACATCATCTAACTTAAATTCGGTGCAGTATTTTATTAATAATAGAAATTATCCTCTTAAGGCATATAATCCAAATACCTTTAATGATCGGATTGTAGCTTATAATGAAATTGTTAAAGCTATGAAAGCAGTAGGACTTAATGTTAAGAAATTAGGCGATCATAAAAATATGGGAGATTATAGTTTTACCTACTTAACTGCTAGAGAACTCGCAAGAGGTAAAGATTTCGTATATCCTCTTAAGGATGCTGAAGCTCAATTAAGAACCGAATTTAGTGCAGTAAGGGCCGCAAATCATAAACTATTAAGCTTTGTTTTTTCTGTTAGATCCATCATGGTAGATAAAAATAGTTTAAGTGTTGTATATTAATAAAAATAATTTTTTCTATTTTATTTTATTTATTTTTTTTTTATTTTATTATAGTATAAAATGCCTATTCAGAAAAGATATTTTAGTATAGCTCCTGTGAATGATAATCCTACTAATGTTGTTGATAATGCAACTTTTAAAATAAGTCAAGGTTTTTCCCATAAACAAGGTAATCCAACTATTAGATTTAGTATCCCAGCATCAGAAAATCTTTTAGAAGTTAATTCATTAAGGTTAGTAGGTCAGTATCAGGTAAAAACTGGTAATGATAATGTTGTTCTAGTTGATAAAGCAAATTTAGATCTAAATAATGGTGCAAATCTCGCAAGAGCTACTAGTGCTAATATGCCTAATTTTGGTGGTCTACATAATGTTATAGATAAAGTTATTATTCAGTCTAAAAAAAGTAATGTAGAATTAAGTAATACTCCTAATTATTCTATGATGGCTTCTTTAAATGAAGCTTATAGAAATAATGCTAATGATTATGATTATAGTAGAGAAGGTAATCAATCTCTAGCTCAAGGTTATAACGCTACTAATTCTAATAGAAGATATAATTTAACTGCAAACCAAAAAGCAAATGGAGATGGAGGTGTAGGATTAAATAGTGTTAATAATAAACAATTAGGACAACACTTTAGTTTAAAATTAGATGTTGATATGTTAAACGGATCTAATTTACACCTAGGACAAGGATTTTTAAATGGTCTTTTAATTACATTACACCTAGCACCTGATAGTGCTTTTTTTCACCAAAGATTCAGAGAAATCCCAGCAAATCAAGCTACAGCAGGATTAGATAATGTTATGTATGTTTTAAAAAATCTTAAATTAGAAGGTCGTTATATACAACCAGACCAACAAGATATTAAAAATTATGCAGTACAGAAGGTTATGAATGGTAAATTAAATGTATTAAATGATATTCATTCAGACGACAATTCATTTCAGTATACACCTCAATTAAACATGGTTAAATCAGTTATTAATTTATTTTTAGACAACGACCAAACAAATAATAAAGGATTACAACAGAACAATTTTAAAATGCCTTTAGGATTAAAAGAAGTAGAACAGAGTAAAGATAATTTAAGGTATCCTATGGATTATCCTATTAAGGTCGTCCCTAATGTAGATAGTACCCCAGCTTCAGGGGCCGCTTTAAGATTAACTACTCTAGCAGATGTGAATGGTATAGAACGAAAATCAGATTTAGTAGGAGATTGTGAAGTTCGCCATCATTTTGAGAGAGCCGTGACTGGTAGATCTAATCCTAAAAATGTTAATAATATTACAGAACTAAACAACTCTCTAACTGAAGATTATAAAGAATCTACTGGCTCGGCAACCGATGCCGAAGGATCTAATATGCACCCCCTAATGGTAGGTGTAGGATGTGATTATTCTTATGGTGTTAATAATGTTTTGATGTACCAAAATAGAGATTATTCAGCTCAGATTAAATCTGGAGTTCAGACTGGATTACCTAAATATCCTTCTATGAGTAATAATAAATCTGAATTAGTGCAAACTTATTTATCTCATACTTCAGTATTAGATACACAGAAACTAGTTAAACAAATGTAATTTATTTTTTTTATGTATGATTTTTTTATTTTATAATAATATATGAAAAATATATTAGAATCTTATTCTATTAAAGAATTAAAAGACTTTATCAGAAACCATAACAAAGATGTTAGAAAACAGACATCAGAAAAAATTAAACAAATTAGAAAAAATATTAATAAAAAAAGAATTATCGATATTAAGGGTTTAAATAAAAAAACTGATAAGGATGAAATTATTTCTAGAATGTTAAAAGAGAAACAACATTTTAAAGATATTAAAATGAAAAAACAAATTAGTCAAGAAGAAAAAGAAAAATTCATGGATAATGTTTTAAATCCACTTCTAAAGAAAGCATATTTAGTTTATGCACGAACTGGAGATGAAGATGATGTAGAAGTAGAAGTAGAAGAAATATTTAAAAAAGCGAAAGAGATGGATATACCTTCTAATTATGGTATTACTAAAAAGAAAATGATTAAAGTTATTGTTGATGAAGGTAAAAAAGATAAAAAAATTAGAGATGAAATAATAGCAAAAAGAAAAACAAATAAAGATATACCTCCACCTAAACCACCGATGCCTATTGGTATGTTTTATAGTACACAAGCAAAGAAATTTATAATAAATAAACCAACTAGACCTGCACCGAAACTGCCACCAAAACCAACTAAAAAAGCACCTACCCCCCCTAAGGCCAAAGGTAAAGAAAAGGTAAAGAATCAAGATCCTATACCAGCAACCCAACAAGAAGCAGTAGGAGATAGACCTAAAAAGAAAATAGGTTTTAAAGTTATTAAAAAATTAAAGAAAGAAGAACCTAAAAAGGAAGTACCTAAAAAAGAAACTAGAAGAGAAAAGATAATTAGAGAAAGAAAAAAAGATAGAGGTAAGATATTACCTATAGTAGAAAAAATTAAAAAAACTTGGACTGCATTCATGGAAGATGAATATTTAGGAGATGATTATACATTAGAAGAACAGAAGGCAGAATATGATGGGTTGGTTAAAATCAATAAGACACTACCTAATAGCATACCATCAAGAATTAAGTTAAATGAATTTGATAAACCTAAACAACAAGTATTTTTAAAATTATTTAGAACAAATTTTTTAAATTATATAGATTTAGAATCTGATAAAACTGGATCTAAAAAAGAATTTGTAAAACAAAGAGAAAAAGAAAAAAAAGAAAAAGAAGATAAAGCTAAGAAATCAGAAAAACAAGAAATAAAAAAAGAAGAAGAAATATTAAAAAAAGAAAGAAAAGATAAAAGAGAAAGAATTAAAAAAGCAAAAGAAAAATAAATAATAATATTATATATGTCTAAATATGCAGAAGATAATCAGTATGATAATTATTTAAAAAAAAAAGAAGGAGGTATAGAAATATTATTTGATAAACTAGAAAAGAAAATAGATGATATATTAAATATAATAAAAATAAATAAATGTTGTCTATGTAAATGTTCTAATAAAACTAAAGCATTATCAAGGGACGAAATTAGTTTTGAGGGTGAGGACTAATGAATATTTATTAGTCTATATACTATTTTATTACTATATTAGTGATTTTTAGGTCTTTAAGTAGTATATATCACTATAATATAGTGATATTATTAATGTTTTGTTTATATTAAGACTTAAAGAATAATATAAAAATTTTTATATTATTCTTTAAGTAGTAATATATATTAAATGTAGTATATATTAGTATTTAAAGAATGATAATAGGGTATATTATTAGTTTATATTACTATATTACTATAAACGAATGATTATTTATTAGTCAAGGGTAGGGGCTTTGTTATTCTGAGTAATACTGAACTATTTTCTTCTAACTCTGGGGGAGTTAAATCTGGATTTAATATAGTTATTTTAATATTACTTATTTTTAGATCTGAACTTAATGTATGTGTTATTTCATTATTAGTACTAAAAAAATCTTGGTTAGATAAACTACTCTTAGGGACTACACCTAGTAGAGGTAGATTATCTCCTTCTTTAACTATATCATTTTGGTCTGGTACTATAGAACCAGTAATTAAATAATAACCATATATAGAAAGTGTTGGGAGATTTCTTGCTATAATAGGTCTGCTAGTAGTAGTTACATTTATTGCAGTTGCTTTACCTGCATATATACTACCTTCATACATGTTAATTCTGGATAAATATATTATATCGGCGTTAGGGGCTGGATAGTTAGAAGCTAGTTTAGATTGAGGAGTCCCTATATCTACCTCGTTAAAAACTTGTATCCCCCTTATAGCTACTGCTTTACCGGTGCTATAGGTTGGTTCGCATTCATTAGGATTAACTTGACTTGAGATACTTTGTAAAATACTAGGGTCATATTTTGCATCGGTAGTAATCCCTATCATATTAACTACTGGGTTATTGTATGATTGGAATTGTTCTTTATGTTCGTCGTCGTTTAGTTGTTCGTATGTAAAACCTAATTTATACCATAAAGTTTCTCTCCATGCTTCTTTAGATTTTGCGTCATTACTAAAATAATCTTGGAATCTTGCATTTGCTTCTATAGAAATATTAGGAACATCACCTAATTTTAATGAAGTAGCTTTACCAAAATTATGAATACTCGATCCGCCTATTCTAGTTACTGGTCTTAATAGTGTTGAGTAGGTTTGACGGCGTAAGAGTTGAGTCCCCCCTCCATTTGTAGGACTAAATAATTCTGGATTTCTTGCTATATTTTTAATCATAATACATTCACTCCCAGCATTACTAATAGGATTAGCCATAAAATCATGAGTAGGAGGTCTAAAAGGTTGATGAAGTGAATTTAATGTAAAACCATTTCTATCAGAATCATAACTAATATTAAAAGATGGTGCTCCTATAGTATATCCTATATCTCCTAATTTATAATCTGTTACGTTTTTATAATCTTCTGCATCTTCTACATGAGCTGGGAACTGAGCTCGTTGATTATTAAAATAAACTCCATAAGCTCTACCTTGTGCTATATAATCAGCCATATTAATTTGTATTTTTGCTTTTGGATCTGCTGTAAAATTTGTATGATGTTCTTTTAATGGGATAAATATTTTGGTATAATTACCAGCTGCATTAGCAGGTTGATTATTTGCTGGATAAACCCCCCCATTATCATTAGTTAAGATTGTTAATAGCCCACCTTGTTCTGATATATTACCAGTATATATCCCTCCTTTTGTTTGTTCTGCTACTGGTGTTGTATCGACATAATTATTAAATCTATCTAATTTAATAAAACCTGTTATTTGTTTTGTTATTAAATCTGCTATTTGATTAATACCATATACTCCTTTTTTAATAGTAAAATGTCTATCTACTAATACAGGACTACCGAAAAAAGTACCCCCATCATTAATAACCTCATATAAAATCATAGGGACACCAGACCCTCCCATAACTGCGTGGGCGTTTGGTTCTATATTATTTATATAGTCTGCTGGAAAACCTCCACTAAATAATCCTCCATCATTAAAGATCCCAAAACTAGCGAGATATAATGTAGGGCCGGCTCTCTGTTTATAAGGTGTTTGGTCTGGGATCATATGAAAATCCTCTGTTGTATAGACATTACACGAGATCGTTTCAGTATAATCTCTTTCTATTTCTATAGATGCTCCTTCTACTCCTTTTTGATTTATAAAAGAATTTTGGATAGCTATTTCTGTCCCAGAAGGTAAATCTAAAACTTGTTTTAAATCTATATCCCATGTATTCGTTTCATTATTATTTTTACTTTTAGAATTTATCCGATTTAGATCTAAATATATTTGACTCATTATATAATATTAATAATATATTTTTATTATTAATATTAAATTTATAAAAAAAAGTTAAAAAAAAATTATGCACTAACTACAACAGAAGTACCTTTAGCAAGTTTTTTAATAATTGCAGTCCCATCTCTTACTATATGATATTCTACATCCATAGAAGGCTTAGTATCAACATTTACATTTGCTAGAGCTGGTTTGCATTCTCGTCGATATTTCCATACAAGAGAAGAACCCCTCATAATAGGAGTGCCTCCTCCCACTATAGTATCATTACCATTTCTTAAATCAACTGCTAGGGGTTTCCATACACCTTTTAATCCTGCTGTCTGATTAGAAATCTGAGCCCACTGAGTATTAACATCTGTATAGTACATAGACCTAGGACAATGGAGAGGTTCGTCTAAAGTTTGCACTACTTTATTATATTGACTAGCGTTATTATAAACAAAATCATTAAATACATCCTTACCATTTACTTCTAGGTTATACTCCTCAATCATACTGCCGTCTATAGACTGGTCTAGTAGGACTTTTTTACCCAATACTGCACCATCAAGGGGATCAGTTGCTTTAGAATATCTTTTAATCTGATAAATCTTGTGTACTTCTCTCCCCTCCTGTCCTAATCTATGTTCTACTTCTTGGACTACATTATCTGCACCAGCAGGGATAGTTTTAATAACACGATTAATTTTTGGATACTCAAATCTATAACCTTGGTTAGAAGTTTGGTCTATATAAGAATTAATAACTGAACTAGGGGGTAGGACATAATCAACAACGAGTTTAGGTGAATCTATAGCGATGTCTGTATCTAGAGATACATATCCATCTCCAGCAGGACGACCAACATTATTAACATAAGCACTAGCTTCATTAAATTCTATTTCTAAAATAACATTATAATCCTGAAATAAAAATAATGGTAATTGTCTATTTTCTAAACATGTAAATAGCATATAGAGAGGTATTCCATACTTTTCGTTTCTAGTAGTATCAGTAACAATAGATAAATTATGAACTGATGCGTTAGTCCCATCGTCTTGCTGTCCGAAATTAATACCTGAATCAGAGTCATTTGGTCTTATTTGGCCTACACCTCTATCGCCTCCTTGTAATGCAGCCGTAGAAGCTGAAGCATCTACATGGACTTTTAAACTATTACCTAAATAAAAACCCATTAAATCATTCCTACTAGATTGTGGTTTGTTAAGATGTCTTAATGTACTAATTCTATCTAAACCTTGAGTGTTACATAACTCAAAATCCCCTACCTTCATTACTGCACTTTTTATAGCTCCAAGTGCCCCATTCCAACAATTAACACGAAGTCTGTGACCTGCTGTAGCTGTTGCAGTTTTTTTTAATTTAAAAGTAATCATACTAGTCCCATCTAAGAATCCAGTATTAGAAACTTTAAATTTAAAATTTCTTGTGTTGTCTGTTTGTGGATTCATAGGTTCTACTTCTTCAGTCCTAATTTCTGATTGTTGTGGGATGTCTTTAATTTCATAATTAATCAAATCAGCATTCATTTTATATATTTATATTATATTTTTTTTTTTAATAATCTTTTTTTTTTTTTAACTATTTTTTTATCAATAATAAAAATATCATCTTTGCACTTTTTTTTTTCTTTTAAATGAAATTCAGGATACATATTATTATAACATTTCTTAATTTTATCATCTAAATTATTATCTTTAATTTTTTGTTTTATCATTAAAATTATTATATATTTTTTTTTTACTATAATAATTATATCCATAATCTTTTTTCTTTTTAACAACTGGTATTATAGATCCTTTTTTATATAATGGTTTCTTATCATCTTTAATAATATATAAAAAATTACCCATACTATAAAATCACATTTTAGTTTTTTCTTCTTTTTTTATTTTTTTACATCTTAAATTATATTCTTTTACTTCTATTTCTTTTTTAATTTCATCTGCTATTTTAATTTGTTGTTTATTTTTATCTTTTCTCATTAAAACTGAATCAACTACTTCATATACTCTATCACCGAAACAAGCTATAGCATCTTGTAATCCTTTACATTTTTTACAATAATATCCACTCCAATTCATTCTAGGCTCAGTTCTGCATAAATAACAAGTCATTATAATAAACTTTTAAAATAAAATTAAAATAAAAAATTATTTATCCTCTCTATAAATAGTTCTATCGAAATCTATTATGCTTTTTTTATCTTTCTCAAAATTAACTATAACACTCATACCAAACCACTTCCAAACTTTTAATATTTTCATTTTAGTTAATCCATAACCAGCATTTTCTAACCATTCTATTCTCCTTGTTGTTAAATTACCTATCCCTATTAAAAGAGATATAACTCTAGGATTTAATTCTATATTTTTTTTAATCCAATCATTTAATAAACTATAAGGAGGATTTTGCACTATTATAGTAGGATTACCTTTATATTTAAAAAAATCTTTATCTTCTAATATTTCACACCATTCTTTTTTATCTGTAGGTATTTGATTATAATAAGAACCATTATTTTTACATGGATCTAACCATATATCATTTTCATTAGTATCAATAAAATCTATATGTAATTTGCTTAATTTTAATGGTGTTATAAAAACATCTTTCGGTTTTTCTCTTTTTTTAATCATGTGTGCACTATTAGGGATACTCATTATATAAACATTTTAAAAAAATAAATAGAATTATACTTATTCTTCTTCTTCATCCGTAATAGTAAAACTTATATGAGCTTGTCTTAACTCTGAAGCAGGTTCTTCTGTATTCGTATCCTTTATCTGAACTGATAAACTATTAATTATTTTTTCTTGATTTTTTAATTTTAATACATTCTTAATAGATGGTTGATATAATCCAGTTAATATAGAATGAGATGCTCCCATCCCTTCACTACTATTACCAAATAAAAAGGGGACTGGTACAGAACATAGAAGAGGTTTAGAAAAACCGCCATCGTTAGAATCTTCAGTATTTTTAAAATTTTTAATAGGTAATCCATTTAAATAAATATCAAAACTATCTGACCTCCATTTAGATATTACATCCTCAAAATAATGGAATCTTGGATTCATTTCACATACAGAAGGAAATAGTACCTCACTAGTTAATCCTCCTACTATTTCTCCTAAATGATCTGAAAAATTCATTTTATAAGTTGTTAATATAGTATTCGGTTTTTGTGCCGTTGCACTATTAGCATTTTTTAAAAATCCACTATAAGAAAGTTCAGTAAAACCTTCATCTAAAGTCTGAGCGGCAGCTATTAAATTAAAAGGTATAGCACTCTCTACTTTTGCTTTTATTTGTCCTGCATTACCAGTATTTAAATTACCTAATCCAGTAAAAAAATTTTGTGGGAAAAATATATTAAAATTTCTACTATCATAGATGGGGGCTATTTCACTTAAATTAGTACTTTGGTTTGCTTCTTTATATATTTTAAAATATATTTTTCTATCTGTTTCACTTAGAAAATCTTGATTATCAGTAGGCATATAAAATAAAACAAAACACTCAAAAGGTCTATCTAAATCTGTAGGGCCATGACCGAAAATATTTCTTAATGATATTCTCTCTATTGATTGCATAGCTGTTATATTTTGGTCTATAGAAGTCCATACTTTAGGTATATTTGTATTTGTAGCATTAAATTTAGGCATACTAATTTTTAATTGAGATTTATTAGGATTGGCTGCGTCATTTATACCAGTTATTTCTATAGTTAAAAATGATCCTAATTTACCCCTTCTTAAATTATTAGCAGATGCTTCGTTTGTATCCATTTGACCTCCTGTTTTAAAAATTGCTGGATTTCTCATAATACTATTTGGGATTGTTGGATTAGATCCTCTTGTTTTATTTACCCATCCTGTAAATTGAGTAGGATGGTCTGTAAATTCTTTACAATATAAACCGAAAGCTATATTACCTTGTTGAGCCGACATATTAACATTAGTTTTTACTTTAATATAAGATGAACTTAAATTATCTTCTTTACATGGTATAGAAAAATGATTAAAATGGATTGGAGATAATGAATAAGAATCATAATGAGGGAGAGCAGCTGTTGGAGATGTTTTGCAGTATACTACATCTTCTCCCCCACTTGTTTGGATGCCCGCATCTCTACTATGAGTACCAGATATAGAAAATTCTGTATGTGGACTTTTTGCAGTATTACCAGCTAGAAATAATCCACTTTGGAACTGATTATTATCTTTATTAACTGAGGTATTTTCATCGAATACTGCACTATAAATGTTTAATTCTGGATTTGCTCCTATTAAACTTGTTAGACCATTAAATATCTGTTTTTCTAATTCTTTTATTTTATATCCATTTCGTCCAGATAAGGGATTGACTGCTGGAATCGTTATAATATTAGTAGTTAATGCTATAGGAGTTAATCCGTCGTGAGGTTGCACCCTTGGAATAAAATTTAAATCTGATAATGTAATAGTTTGGTCTGTTTTAAATCTTACTTCATTTAGTCTAGATAAGTGGGCGTAATTTAAATAGATTTTACTATTCTTACTTATTGTTATAGGGTCACGAAACCTTACTGAAAAATCGTCTGCTTTATCTATAGGAGATATTAAATTAATAGAAGTCATTATATAATTAATGAATATATTTTTTTTATTAAATAAAAATGTTAAATTATTCTATAATAATAAAAATGAATAAAGTAAATAAAAAATATATCCCTAAAACTTTATCTGAAAAAGATAAAAAAAAACAAATAAAAAGTATTAATGAAAAAACAATTAGACCTAAATTAGATTCATTTAAATCTAAAAGAAGTTCATGGGTTAAAAAATTTGAGGATAAATATAAAAATAAAATAAGTAATAAAAAATTTATTAATGATAATCTATTAAGTTATAAGGGACAATCCCTTATTAAAGATAAGGCGATGGGTGCATACTTCAGTAGTGGAAGTAGACCTAATCAGACTCCAGAATCTTGGGCTCTTGCTCGTTTAGGAAGTTCTTTATTAGGTGGTAAGGCACAAAAATTAGATAAAGATATTCTAAAAAAATATGGTAAAATACCGAAATTTAAAAATCTTTAAACTAATCCTGCTACTGCGGCTCCTTGTGGTAGTACAGACCCTAGGTCTAATCCTCCAGATGCTATAGCCTCTCCTCCAGCTGCGATTTTAGAAGCTGCTTTACCTTCTTTTTTTCTCTCTTGTAATCTTTCTTTATGTTCGTGGAATAAACCATGAAAAATTTGTGCTACTCCAGCTATTTCACCCACTATAGGCACGGCATCTAATAGAGCTCCTCCAGCATCCTCAGCGACCTTAATACCCACTTTCTCAGCGATATTTTTTGCTATAGACCCCCCTGCTTCTTTCATAGCTATTCGTGAGGCACTACTGGCCGCCTCAAATCCATCCATAGCTCCCTCCCCTACATCTACACTATCGGTAGCTACTGATTTAGTAACATCTACACCAACATCACTAGGTTCTGCACTAACTTCTGAATCTACCGATTGTTTAATAGGATCTGCGGCCCCTCCTCCATCAGTTGCACTTTGTAATCTTTTTAATAGACTTTGAGCTCTACCCCCTAATTCGTCAGCTTGGTCTGAAACTTGTTGGGCTCGTTCTGCAGTTTCATTTGATTCTACAGCCGCATTAGATTTAAAACCTCCTTCAGTTTCTTTAGGTAAATCTGTCTCGGCTCCTTCGGTTGCTTTGCTATTTTGTCCTGAACTTGTTTCACTTTCACTAGGAGCACCAGTAGCATTTTGACTAGAATCTAATTCTTGTTTATTAAATAATGGNTTTTGGAATTCAGTAGCATTTTCATCATTCATNCTAGTTAATCCTTCATCTTCTCCGGTACTAGTAGGTTCTTCTGATTTAGGTTCGTCGTCTAGTTAATCCTTCATCTTCTCCGGTACTAGTAGGTTCTTCTGTTTTAGGTTCGTCGTCCTCGTCATCTGTTTCATCTTCTTTATCTTTTTTATCTTTATCTTTTGCAGGGTCATCTCCATATTTCTTTTTAATAGTTTTATATATTTTTCTACCTAAATGAAAACCTCCACTAGCTCCTAATGTAGCTTGACCGAAAGATTCTACATTAGAAACATGTTGATTAAATTTATCTCGAATATCTGATACTTTCTGACTTATTAAATCATCTTTAATAGCGTCTAGATGGTCGTTTGCTTCTTTTGCATTTTCTACAAAATCGTTTAATGTATTAAAATAACTCATTATATAATAATAACATAAAATAAAAATAAATAAAAATAATAAACTTTTAAAAAAAGTTTTAACAAAATTAATTTAAATCTTCTTTATTTTTATATTGGTCGTCTTGCGACCATAATAGTTTATCAAAATTTCTCCATATTTCTAAATTTGGTACATTAAGATACATAAAATCAAATTTAACCTTTTTACTTTCATTATAATATTTAATAAATTCTTTTTCACTACCACCAAAAACCGAAAGAGATTCACTCATTTTTTTTAATTCACTATTAGGACTATTACCCATCAAGAAATATGCACTAGCATTTAATCGGGCTATAGCGTTTAGGTGCTTAAAATATTGAGTAACTACTATAATAGATAATTTGCCTTCTACTTCTCCGTTGCCTATATGTCTATATTTAGTTATTAGACTTGTTATTTTATCTACTTTACCAGATCGTTTAAATTGCACTGATCCTATTATATCCTCAAATACAACTAAATATTTATTATCTGTTTCATCATTTTCTATCATGTCTATTATTTCGTCTAATAAATCTTCTGAATAATCAGAAAAAACGAAATCAAATTCGGTTAATGCAGGTTTCGTCATCTTATCATTATAAGCAGTAGAAGAAATTAATATTTTTACATCAAATAAATCCCTATACTTAAATTTTTTATTTAGACATAGATTCATCCATAATAAAGATTTACCAGCACGAACCGAACCTATTATAGTAATAAAAAAAGGTAATTGAGGTAGAGGATATACATCTACTTCTCCTGCTGTTTCTGCATCAAAATTTTTTAAAGGTAATACTTTTAGATTATTCATATTATTATTATATTATATTTTATTCTTCTTCTATATCCTCACCTTTATATTTTTTCATAATATCTAATAAAGATAATTCTAATTTACTATCATCTAAAATATCTTCTTCNGGTATAGATTCTAATTCTTCTTTAACTAAATCATAGTCTTCTAATGTTTCTGTTTTGCATAACCATTTAGATTTAAGATCATCAAATTTACTTAATTTTTCTGCTTGTTGTTTCTTTTGTTTATTTAATATTAATTTTTCTCTATGGGACATAGCTTCCTCATTTAATTTTTTATTTTGTTTTTTATTAACTTTATTTTGTTTTTTTATTTGTTTATTTTCTTTTACTGCAATTTTTTCTTTTTTTAATAATCCTTTTGCTTCTTGTTCTTTTTTTAATGCTTCTCTCTTAGCTTTCATTTTGGATCTTCCTAAGGCTAGATTGTCTAATTGTTTTTGTGTTAATACCCTTTTCTTTTTAACAACTGGTTTAATTTCTATATTATCAAATAATTCTGAATCACTCATATATAATTATTAAATATAAAATAATAATAATATAAACTAACTTTTAGAAAAGATATGTATCATTAATATCTATCCCTATATACTTCCTTTTTAAATTAATAGATAAGTCCCCTAAATGTTTATCACAACAAGTCATATCTAATATAGTATCATTTTCATTAGAATAAGTTTTAATCATTCTAATCATTATATCATCATGGATAGATTTAGGTGATTTCTTTTGCAGTATTCTTTTAAATGTGCCTAAATATGTCGTTGGATATCTACCTATATGATTACTTTCGTTAGGTTTTTGATTTCCGTAGTATAAATCCCCTTCATATGAATTTGATCTATTAATAGACATATCATCATATCCTATCATTTGAGGATTGTAAGTATGATTACCTTTATAATAAACTAATATCTCTTCTAGTTGTCTTAATGGTTGTTTTTTAGCATGAAAAAAATTAGTTGGATTTGATTTAATCCATGTATAATTATAGTTTGGTTTTCTAATTCTTATTAAATCATAAGTAAAGGGTATAGAACTATGTAATAGAACAACTCCATTAGGTTTTAATACTCTATCCATCTCAATCCAAAGCTCCACCCATCGAAGAGGTACATCCCATTTTTTAGATGTTGTATTAAAAGGTGGATTNGTGTATATTAAATCAATACTATTAGATTCTAATGATTTTATTTCGTTATGAATATCTCCTATGATATAAGTCATAATAAATAAAAAGATAAATAAATTAAAATATAAACTAATATAAATGAATATAGAAATAATATTAAATGAATTACAAGAAGTAATAGATAAATTAAAAGTAAAGTTATTATTTTTAAAAACAGAAAATAAAGAATTAAAGAAAAAAATAAATGAATTAAAACAACATATAAAAGAAATTTAATCCCATGTAATAGTAAAAGGGTCTTTCTGATTTTCTGCATCACAAAATCTAATATTTTTTTTTAATATAGTTTTTTTTGCTTCTTTTTTAGATAAATGTTTATAATCTGTTATAAGTTTACCATAATTTAATAAAAAATTAATATGTTTTTTAGTAGTAAAATGATTATTAATATTTCTTAATTGTATGTCGGCTCCACAGATACAAGAAAATCTATCGTGCATTTAATATAAGAAAATAAATTAAAATTAAAAATCTTCCCCATCACTATAGTCTATAGTTATTTCTGTAAAAACTGGTTTTCTTATCTTATAAGCTTTATATAAATCTTTATATTTAAAACATGTATTATCTTCACTATTTAACATATTATATAGACTACCTTTTTTTATACCTAATTCTTCTTTTATTGCAGATGATTCTCTAAAATAATATTTTTTATCAGTATTAGAATCAACTATAAGAAATTTATAGAATCGTTCATTATGACCTCTAGGCATTATATATAATAATACTATATTATTTTTAAGTATTTTAAACTAATATTTGTTTATTCGTCATCTATAAAATTATTCTGTTCTATTGATTTAATCCCTATAAATACTCCTTTACATTTTTTAAATTTCTTTTCTTTGTTATATTTAAGACCTTTACTTTTTAATTTACTTAATAATTCTCTCCAAGATAATTTTAAACTAGATTTAAATATACTTTCCATATCTGTTTTATTAACCATATCTTTATCATCATTAGTAATAATAAAATAAGTATCTAATATATTTTGCATATCATCATATTCGTTCCCTATATCCTTAAAGGCGTTTTCATTAGATTTAGGTACTTTAAAATCTTTATTATAATAAGATAATAGAAGTTGTAAATATGCGTTTTTATAATCATCATCATTAAATCTTTTTTCATAATCTTTTATTTTTGTATAAATATTAGTTTCATAATTATCCTCTACATCTTCTAAAAATCTACTATCATAAAACTGCACCAATCCTCTTCTCAAAATACCTCCATCTATATCAGCGTTAAAATCCTTATTACTACAAGTATTTAATTTAGCTTGTATAGAATGACTTTCACTAGTCCCATACATTATTTCGCAATTAATTTTAGATCCATCAACAAAATCTTTAATAAAATCTATATCTAATTTATCTTGTTTTAATTCTTCACAATAAGAAAATCTAATAGGATTCTTAATGAGATGAATTAGTTGTTTATGTTTCTTATCATTTTTCTCGTTAAATGTTTTATTATCTAATTTAAATGAATAAATATCAAAAACCTTATCATGTATTTTAAACTCTGTACTTTTACCATTAGAAGCACTATATCCAATATTCATTTTAAATTTTTGGTTTCCAGTAGAACCACTTAAACAATAGGCCATCCATTCTAAACTAAATTGTTTTTGTTCTAAATCTGGTTGTAATTTAGAATAAAAATCATCTATTTCTTTTATAGTATCTTTAGAAACTTTATCATTATAATCCCAATCTAAATATTTAGTTATATAATCTGATTGATTTCTTTTTCTAAATGTTTTATTATCTAATTCATAAACTCCATTTCTAAAATGTAAGTTGTATAGTTGTTTTTCACATAAATCAAATTTAATATTTTTATCTAAGTATGCTAGATCTTGTAGAACTAATGCAGTAATATTATTTAATTTATTATTCGATGAAGCACTATCAAGAATACTATTAATTGATTTCTTTTTAGATTGTAATAGAGATAATCTATCTTCATCCAAACAAGAAAGCATTTCTTTATTATTTTCAGTATCTAAATGAATACTAAAATTTCTTAGAGTTATTCTAATTAGTTTTTTTAAATGTTGATTTTTCTTATCATCTTTTATCCAATTCTTTTTATAAATGAATAATTCTTCATTCGTATAAATTAAATTCTCATTTTGTAAATTAATAAAAATAGATGATAAATTATCATCACTATCACTTAGGCTCTTGTTTAATTGTAATAATCTATATTTATATGGATTATATTGATTAGCATAAAAGTAGAGAGTACCTATTGTGTTTCTATCTTCTGCATAATCCCATACATGATTAAAATGTTCGTCTGTATGTCTATCTGATTTTTTGCACCATTCTAAACACATATCATAGTTATTAATATTATCATTCTTAAGAGAACATACAATTTTAAACCAAGTATCATAATCTATATCATTAGGTATTAAATCTAAATAAGAAGATAGTTTATTATCTACTTCTATACCACTATCAATAGTTTCTATACTTTCTGTTTTCTTTTTCTTTATTTTAAAAGTCTTTTTCTTCTTTTCTATTACTTTAGGATAATCATTAAATATAGGTAGTTCTTCAGTATAGTTTTCTATAGTAGAATCAATCCACTCAAAAACATTAGTATAGATTAGATCTAATCCCTTTTTAAATCCTGTTTTAGTAGTATTTTTATCATTCTCATTTTTTAATCTCCATAGATGAGGGAGTTTTTTTCTTGTAGAAGTAGATTGATTAGATGATCCATATTCTTCTAAATATTCTGTTTTTAATTCTTTTTCATCAATATCAATAATCATAAATTTAGAATTCGTTAAATTAATATTTAGTGCATTATGTTTTTTTTTATCATAAAATTCATTATTAAATTTCATACATCTATTATAATCCCATTCAGTCCATTTTTCACAATCATGGAAATAATATTTATATCTTTGGTTCATAATATTCTTATTAAAATATTTACTTGGATTACCTTCTATTTTCTTACCCCCTTTATTAATCTTTAGACCTATTGTTATATATGGTATTTTATGAATATCACAAAATTCTTTAGTTTTAATCATTTTATATATTCTTATATATTTATTTTTTTAAGTATTTTTAAACGAATAAANTATTTAGAGTTAATATGAATGTATTTTAAAAGTCCCCAGTCCCTTTC
>JGI24004J15324_10000328_pt1 | contig 19272 bp, 29 predicted proteins | sample LinPmetageLP32_FD_15324 | JGI IMG/M metagenome (IMG submission 15324)
ATGCAGCAGGAGTTTCATACTCATCAGGGATGTCAGTATTAGCGCCATCCAAGAACTTACCAAGTCCTCGCATTTTGTAAGGTNCTGCNCCTGTNTCTGCTTGACGGTCATTGTCTGATAAGATTGTAGCCTCAATGTCTCGTTTAAGCTCACGAATTGCTTTAGCTTCTGCTTGAGCAACCTTAGCTGGTCCGACTGAGTCAACTGCTTCCTGAAGGTCAGAAACCATGAAGTCTCTGCGGAATTTCTGGATGTAGTTACCAAGTCTTGCACGAGATGCAAATTGGTCTGTGAATGATGTAATATCAGCACCCTCTGAAATACCTGTGGTACTTGGGTTTGATAGTCCATCGACTGTCCACTCAACAAATGTAGCGTTAGCTTTTTGTTTGTTAGCAGATGAAAGAGCAGGTGTTTCTTCTGGAGCAAGGATTGTTAAGACATCTGTCAAATCCTCACGATTAGAAGCACTTGGTCCTTGAGTCGTTACTGGTTGTAACGCTGGATTAAATGTATCTGAAATAGCCATTTTATTTAAATGATTTAATTGTTATTATTTAGCGAGTTGTTTTGTTCTGAGCTTAATGAAATCTTTTTGATTCCCTGAATCTTTAAAACGACTGGATAGGTCAGCCAAAGCTTTTGTACTTTTACTAGCACGACTTGTTGTTGGAGCTGCTGTAGCACCTGTCTTTGGAGGAGTAATAGAAACATTTGTTTTCTCTTGAATAAGCTTGCGACCATACATACTGTTGGCTGCATGAGCCATAAGGTACGGTAGTTGCGCTGCTATATCTGGGTCAACATTATCTTGTAACGATATAAACCGCTTATCACTAAGCATTGATTCATATTGTTTTCTTGTGTCGTTATCTTCACCTTGTAACCAGCTAAGCTCTTGCTTTGCTTGGGTTTCAAACTGAGCCCTTAGTTGCTTGCCGTTTTCAACTAGCTGAATTGAGTTCAGTTGGTCTGGTAAGAATGTATCTCTGGCTTTTCTCGCTTGAAGTAAGCTCTTACGAACTTGCGATTTAGTAACCTCTTTACCTTCTATCTCCGTAACAACGTCATCAGCTGAGTAACCATCTGATTCAAACAATACATCTTCTGCCCAGCTTATTATTTCATTTACCTCTTGAGCCTTGTCTTGCAAGGATTCAACAGATTCTAGGTTTGCATAAGGATTGTTTTCTACTGGCTTCTTGCTTTGCAGAATATCTTGTTTCTGCTCAGACAATGAAGCCTGTAACTCAGCTAACTTTTCTTCAGCAGCTTTGCGTTTGGCTGTAAGTTCGCCATAGCGAGCAACTGCACGACTTCCAAGTTTCTCTGATAAGTCTCTTAAATCTTCCTCGGACATTTCATCCAAGTTGTACTGTGAAAGAACTTCTGCGGCTTCGGGAGCTTCGGCAACTTCTTCAACAACTTCTTCAACCTGTTCGGTTGCTTCTGCTACTGGTTCCGCTACTTCTGTTTCTTCTGCCTGCTCTTGAACCTCTTCCTGCACTTCCACTTGTTGTGGAACTTCTGGTTGAGATTGATTTATTCTCCTTGCAGCTAATTGTGCAGGGGTGATGTTTTCTCCGCTGTGATTTTCTTTTAGAGCTTCAGCGACTGCTCCTTTGATTTCATCTGTCATAATTGTCCACTTTTTTGCGCCAAGCGATTGCGATAAAGTTATTATAACACATTAGCCAAATCGTCTTTCCAGAGTCTTGTAGTTAGACATCTGTAAGATTTGGTCATAGGTCAATATGCGACCACTAATTTGTTGTATTTGTTCAAAGTCAGCTTTGTGCAATTCTGCAATGGCTTCTTCTCTGAGGTCTCTTATAGTTAGTATGAATACTGCGAATGTTTCGTGATTTGATAATGCTTCTATTGCTGATTGTAAGTCCATAATGTGTTGTTAGTTTTGTACTGAAAATTTTTCATAGCCCCCTGTTTCTGAGTCCGCACCCTTAGAGTCCGGATGTATACCCTTGGAGCTTTTCTTTACCAATGGTTTCTTATCTCCCTTAAAGTAATAGGTGATGTTTGTGCCTCCGTCCTTATTCTTGCTGAACTCAAAGTCTGTGACAACGGGCAGCCTGTTGGGTATAGCGTATCTATTGAACATCTTTGCCCTACGGTTTGCTAAGCCTCGCAGCACTCCCTTCTTGCCAGTTTCTTTATCTGATGCAGATACTGCGTCAAAGGTTTCATACAAAGCGTTTTCGTAATCACCCTTGATTAAATTTTTCTTAAACTTATCGAACAAGCTTCCGGTGTTCCAGTGAAAGTCTTGGGTTGCTATTTGTACACTAGCTGGCATACGCTCCCAGTTCCTAAGACCAACCTGAGATTGTATTTCTTTTCTCTTATCTAGGGTCATTAATCTAGCAGCCTCTCTAGCTGGTAGCTCTTTATATTTCTTAGGTCTATTCTTTATACCAAAAGCTCCAGTAGTGCTGTAGTCCTCAATGCTTACATGGCTTTCTCTTCCTTCATTGCGAGACAGTATCTCGTCAACAAAGTAATCTTCGTATGCTAACGCCTCAGGCATCTGGGGTTGAGCTCCAAGTAGTGTTCCAAATAATGTCATATTACATTGTTTGGGTTTGTATGTTTCCCATTTGTGCTGGTTCTGTACCGATTCTTCCAATCTGAGCGTTTTGTTGTTGCTGCATTTGGAATGTATATTGACCTGCGTATTTCTCGAGACGGGCTCTGAAGGCTTCATCTTGTTGCAAACGAGCAGTAACATCAGGCTGAGAAGTATACTGCTGTATAACTTGCATCGCGATTTGTCCGCCATTTGGTCTAGCCGGCATTTCAATACCCGCAAATATCTTAGATAAGTCATCGGTTACTTGTTTGACCACTTGCTCTTGAGCTGTCTCAATTGGCTGCAATATTTGGTCTGCTAATACTGGGTCTACAGAGTTGGCGATAACTGTCAACAAATTATCTACATTGATTCGACCATTGCGGTCTAATGCAGTCAGTGCTTGTATCTGAGCTAGTTTCTTCTCNTGTGTCTCTGGGTCTGTGTTTAGCACATCATACGAGATGGTAACATCAAAGTCTTCGTTGGGGTCTCCCTTGCCAAATGTCTGAGGGTCAGGTGAGCCAGTTACTCTAAAGAATATACTGTCTGGTCCAAATCTCTGGTAGCATTTGTAGGCTAACTTAATAACTTCTGCAGAATGCTTGAGGAATTTGTTTACCAAGTATTGTTTCTTGAGTCCACTAATAGGAGAATCGTCTAGTCCCATTAACCTATCTGCCTGTGCCTGTAGTGTAGTTTCTATTTCTATAGAACCACTTGGCAATGGTGGAGTTGGTCCGAAGTCTAAGTCACCCTTTCTTCTATATGGAATCATTCTGGCAGGTCCATAGTCCGTTGGCGCTTGACCAACTGGATGTAATATTGGCGGTAATGTAGCCAAGCTGTTCCTGTCTATTCTAGAGTCTCTTTCTATTTTAACTTGATTTTGTATTCCTCTTAATAGGTCTGGAGCAGTCATAGTGTCATAGAGTCTCTTAGAGTCCTCTGAGTATTTTGTGACTACTATGGGATAATCCTCATATCCATTAAGCAATTCATGTATAGCGAATGCTGGAGCTGACTCATTACCGCTAAATTGTTTATGGAATACCGTATAGTAAATCCCTTCTGAACCATCCTCTGGGTCAATTAATCTTTGGTATCCATAAATTAGTTCAATTAATTCTTCAGCCTCGTAGCCGTAGTCTTGAATCAAATTGCTTCTGCGTCCTTCTTGCTGCTTCTCTATGTCGAGAACATCTACACCTCTGTAGTTGTCAATCATTTCAGCAACNAAGTCAGCATCCCATCCATCTGTAATAACCTTTTGCTCTAGCTCCTGTGGAGTATAGAAGTTTCGCCAAAAACAATATGGCGCTTTCTGTGGGTCAGTCACATAGGGTGGTAAGAAAAAGTCAAAGTCAGGTGCAAGTGTTTTTACCTCCGGAGCGTTTACCATTCTTTTTACAACTGGTAGCTTAGCCTTGCCCTTCTTGCGCAAATCCTTGAGCGCTTGCTTGCATCTCTTTTGAGTAACGCCATCGAAGCTTTGCTCTAAGAGTGAAATCAATACATCGTCATCATCTCCATTCTCAATTGCCTTAGCAATGTTTGGAGACATCTGGGCAATTTGGATTAAATCTAACTCTTGAAGAAACTTGCGGTCTTCTCTTTGCCAGCCAACATGAGTAATAAGAATGCCTCGTTCTAACAAGTAGTTACAACCTAGCTCCATCTCTTTCTCGAAACGATTGATGTAGCCAGAGCTAATCATCCACTTTAAGAATCCAGACACCATCTTAGAGCGAGCAATGTCTCCGACCTCAACGGGGAATGCTGTTACATTCGCACGATTCAGGGATGACATCAACAATGATACTAACCTTGATATTCGTTCGTCGATAACATGGGACTCCATATCGGATGCACCTTCCCAAGGGAAAGCGTCTGCTCCATGTTTTCTTTGGTCACGAGATTTACCAGCCCAGTAGTTTCTTCTGTTGTCGTATGAATCACGGCATAAGTCGAAATATGGTTCTAGCTCGTTTACTGTTTGCTCATAAGCGTGGCGCAAATGATTTATGTTTGGCTCATCGCTTATGTAAGTCAATGATTCAGAAATGTCGGCTTCTTGCATATGCTTTTATTTTATCATGCTTATCAAACAATTTTTGGAACAATCATAGTATATCGTTCTTCTTCTCCCTCTTCGTTCGTTTGTTCTAGGTAAACCATACGACTTTGTTTCATATATCTTACATACTTTCTGGGTATCTCCATCTTAACACATCCGTTCTTTTCTTTGACAGAAACAAATGCAAATCGTGGATTTGGTGCTATATTCCGTATCATACCCCTATATATCTTGGGTTTCTTTATTATCATCTCGATGTTGTCATCAAGTAAGTCTTGCCCTACTTCGTTAATCCAAGTGTTCTTGCCCTTACCTGTGATTGCTATCTCGTCAAGTATGTTGAATGCAAGGTCTTGTGCTTGCTGAAAAGAAATGCCATATTCTTCCGCTATATCTTTTAACCGTTTTTTTGCCATTAGTATCCTCCTGTATTGTTTACTGTTGTCGCTAAGCTTCTTCCTGTTACATGGTCAGGACCTTCACCACCATTTGTCATTCTTAAATATCTCATTAAATCAAAAAAGTCTTTTAGTGCCTCATCGGATTTTCCGTTTGACCCATAGTTAATCAATGAGTCAATCAAGTTCCCGCAGTCTTCGTGTATGTAGCACAGGGGTTTGTTAATCTCATCTATGTCTAGGTTCGGGTTATAGCTAAACCATTCGTCTAACGCGCTAATGCCTACCTCTTCTCTTCGTCCGTCACTGGCAACGAAGTTCATACCAAAGTCATCGAAGGACCTAAACAAGTCATCGTTGTTCTCGTTTTCTTTTGCAAAGAATCTAGAGTCACCTATTCGTTCGTATATCTTTATGCCTAGCTCTTCTTCTATTTCATTGAACAAGTCTACATATCCCTCGACATTGTATCCTATCTTCTTTGATGCAGGACCGTATCGCCACTTGGGGTCTCCGAACAATGCCCACTCTCCATATAAGTTTCTGTCTGGAAACTCTTTTGCTATATAAACTTCTCCTTGTTCGTTTACCCCAGCCCAAAGCGCTGAGTAGTTTCTAGCCCCAGCGGGGTCAACTACCATGTAGCAAGTAAACTCTCTTTGGTTAGATATATCGGGGAAAGCCATGCCGTATTTGTTGGGCTCACTCCTTAATACATTTACCTCTGTATTAAATAAAGGTAATAAAGTTGTCATTGACTTGACTGGCACACCGTATGCTCTTACCAATATATCTTCTTCAGGTCTTCCCACTAGGTCTTTGGCTATTCGCTCATATCCGCCAAATGGGTTTTCATCTGAATGTAAGTATACTATGCTCGCATCTCTCTCAGGACTATATTGTTTTACTGGTAATGACTTATTTAATAATTCTGCTTGCCTTGTCTCTAGTGTCTCTGCTCCTCGTAGATACTCATTGATAAAAGGCGTATACCCATCAATGGGTGTAAATCCAATTAACATTTTGGAATCCCTTGTTGCTAGGCGGAATCGTAAAGTGTTAACCAATGTAGAGTCCCCAAGGTATTCGTCCAACCATGCGCCTATGTTCAAGGCATTAGGTTTCTTGAAACCAAATTCAAAACCTTCTAGTATCGTTTGGTTATTGGTAAACTGCGTATAAGTCTTGAAGTCAACCCTCGTCCTAGTATCCGGAAAGATAAACGAACTACCAGTAAAACCATTTTGCATAGAAAAATTAATATAACCTTCTATGCCTTTNGTCTTTTTCTTAAACTCTTTGGGCATCATTTCCCATACAGCAGCTTGCTGTACCTTAACAGAGGTATCTGCATTTTGGGAGAAGCATACGATATGTCCATCCGTGTTGTCCATTACTGCTTGCATTACTAATTTCGCGCACCCAGTTGTCTTACCACTTCTGTTTCCCCCAAGGGTAAGGCACTCATTCAATCCCTCTAAGCCATCTCGCATTCTCTGCCATCCGGCTAAATCAAATCCAAATCTTACTGGGTCTTCCTCCGCTGCCTCAATCCTACCCTCGTGTGCCTTGTGCAATTCAGTGAGCAATCTTGGGTCTTGCTCTCCTAGCAATACTATCTCCTCGTCAGTAGGAGGCTTGAGCATAGGGTGATTCGTAAATTTAATTTCCATCTTCTTCTTTATCTTCTTCTTCCCAGATGATATCCAAGATGTCTGTCTTGCCCTCCATATCCATTTGAGTTTCGTTAATTAACATTCTACCCACCTTGTGGTTGTTGTAATCATAGAACAAGTCACCGTCATCATCCATTACTATGAACATATAGTTAGAGAAGTGTTCGCCCAAATTGCCACGAACCTTATCAAACAAATCATCGTAATCCTCAGTTATCGCCATCGATGTCTATCACCTCTCCCTTGATTTTCTTTAACCTATCCTTTGCTGCCTTTAAAGTATCNTCGTAGTCCTCTTGGGTGTATACCTTCCTGTCCTCNGTAATGTTAGTAGCCTCACCTCTGGCAGTGAGCGCTTCCCTGATAGAGTTAGACTTCGCTATACTCAGTTCCTTTAAGTCCCGAAATGTTACCTCTAGCTCTCCTGTCTCCATCCTGCCCCGAACTTGCTCAATCAAATCTTCCTCCAACGAACTCATGTGCATATAGTTCCTTGCTGCAATTTGCCCAGACATCTCCTTGAACTTCCCAAAGTAATCTGCGTAGTCCGTTAGTATACTGACTATCGTATTCCTGTCATACCCATATTTGCGGATGAGCCTAGTCTGGCTGTTACCTATACTATACAAATATAATATATCCGCTACCTTGTCGGGGTTATAACGACTAAGGCTCTTTACCCTCATAGCATCCTTCTTTTGCACTACCTCATTGATAGCTTGCCGAATGGTTGCTACTAGCTCCTCCTTAGTCTTGTCCTCGCTCATGGTATCAGTTGCTTTAGAGGAAACAGTATCCCCTTACTAGTATTATTATCTCCTCCTTGTACATCCCTCCATGTACCCAGCATTGGTCTTATCAAGTCCTTGAGCCCATCTGTGGGATAGAACATACTTAAGTCCTCTACCACAAAGCAGTAGAACTTAGACTCAGTAGTGGATATACCACTGGGCTTACCCCGACTCTCGTACTCTATAAAGATATTCCCAGTCTCTTTGGCTTTCATATCTCGCTTTATCTCTATCTTTTCGTTTGCAAGCATCTCACCAATAGCGTGTTCCGCTACTTGACCTACTTCCAAGTCATATCTGAAGTTTGAACAATATTCCATAATGTGTAATTAATTATGTTTTTATTGTTTTTTTTCTTGACTGTCAAGTTATAATTTAATTATAATTACTTATGTGTACATAAGGAGGCTCTTACCCTTAAGTAAACTGTATCGTTACTTTCCATAAGAACCATAAGAACCACAATCGAACCCCAAGAGAGATTGTATACTTAAGTACACCGTCATTAGGGGCTTGAGAGAGATAATTTTTTGAAGCCCAGCTTATGATACACAGTTACAAGACGCACCGATTTCTTAGACTGCCTCCCCCCATCAGCCAACTATTTAATAATGTTGCAAATGTTTTCTCCAGATGCCTCTAAGCTTGGTCTTTTCTTTATGAGTATGTTTTTATTTCTCGTTTCGGAAAATGGATTCTACGGGGCTTCTCATGCTTCTCAGAGATACTACAATTAAGGGTGTGCATTTGGGTCTAAATAATACTCAGAAAAAAGTTTCATTAAGTATTGACATACTCAAGTTAATGCTATTACGTCCAAGTTGTTAACTATAAATACTAATACTAAAACTATGGAAGAAACTAACTTAACTATTAACTCAGCTTTATTAATCGAGCTACTAAGGCTTTCAAAGCCTTTTGAAGATAAAAACCTACACCACAATTCGGGTGCAGAAAACCACATCAACGCCAAGTTTGTTCACTCATTAACTTTGTTACTTCACTCTAAGAATGAAGACTTTGACATTGATGTATTCAGAAGCAGAATAGCAGACCCTAAGCCTTTCGCCTGTGAAGAAGAAGCAAAGGAAATACTATTAGGAATAATCAAACCCTACGATTACTAAAACTATGTCATACAATCTTAATACACTATCAAACATTCTTGGCTTACCTGTGGCGGTCGTCGAAGAAATGGCTCAAGAATACTTTGAGTTATATGAAACAGCGGNCGGATTCTTGGAGGACACTCAAGAAGCACTNAAGGATTACGAAGATTCTTGGAGCTTCTTAATTGCTAACCAACGTTACAAAAGTGTTCAAGAATATATACTCAAGAACCTTAGCAGGCACGCGCAATAATACTAAAAATATGAATACCTTATTTATAAAAACATATAAAGAAAACGATTTCTTTAGGGGCGACATCTGGATTTGTCAACCTACTGAAACGCCTTGGTCTAATAAATTACAAAGACCAAGCTACGAGGGCGGAGGAAGTGGAGACACTGAAAGCGAAGCCATTGCTAAGTGCTATTACAAATATAAAGACACTTATTCAACCTTTCATAAAGTCTCAAGAAAAGGCAAAGCTTGTTAAAATCATAGTATAGTATAATAACTAAGCCCTAAGTGTAAAAACTTGGGGCTTTTTTTTATTTTACTATTGACATGCGCTTTTTAAATTGGTGTACTTAATTAAGTTAATACAATAATGTATTACTATAACTATTAAAAAACTATGACATACGAAGAACATGCGCGCATCAAAGCGCAAATTATAAAGGGCGAAGAAAGTTTACGCTCTCATTACGACCTTGAAGACAGTGGAACTCTTAAAGGTTTATTGTATACTTGTATTCAAATGATACAAAAAGACGACGAACTAATTACTTGCTTGGAGCAAATGAAAGATTCAATAGAAAAAGAAAACAAGGAGCTACGCTTGTCAGAAGATAGCGCCAAAGTTATTGAAAGGATGCTAAGAGAAGTTATAGAAGAGAAAGAAACGAAACTCTTAAACTTAGGCATTGAAAACAAAAAGATGTCCCATCANTTGGAAACCTTAATTNAATAATATGAAAAAGGAATGGGCAACAACTTGGCATGATTTGATTTGCGAAGCAGAACAGTTGATAGAAGCAATCGGAGAGGGCGGAAGCGAATGCTTTACCCCAAGCCAACTCACGTCGATGAATATAAAAGCTATTCATTTAGAGAAACAAGCGGAAGCTATACAAAATTCCTGGAAGCAAAACAGAACTGATGACATCCGAGATGTAGCAGTTGAACTAGACAGAATAATAAACCCCACAAAAATTATAAACTAATAAAATAAATGACTATAACGCAATTAATTAAAGAGCTACAAAGCTACCCTAGTAACACACAAGTAACCTTTAAACTTGTTAAAGATGAACACGATGAAATACAAGACGAAAGAATAACTTGGGTTGGAGAAATCGACACTTCACTTTTAAACAGTGATGAACCTAGTTTAGATATAGGTTTAGCCCTTTAACACTAATACTAATAAAATAAACTTATGGATAATCCAACAGAAGAACAAGTTGTTAATTTACTATGCAATCTTCCGTTCCCTTGTTACTTTGGCAAGGGAAGAGACGGAGTTTTAGAAATACACATACCAATTAAAGAATAAATAAATTTATGGAAAATATAATTACATTACATGAGACAGACTTCGTTTTATTCAAAGACGGCAAACCTATCGAACCTTTAAATATAATTTATGATAAAGAATCAATGGAGGAATTGTTTGAAGACGGCTTTGAACTTGAAGAGGGAGAGAAGTTTATTAAGATGACTGAGCTACCTATTGAGTGGCAGGAAAAATACATTGCAGAAATTAAGAGGCTTTCAAAATAATTTAACCTAAATAAACTTATGAAAAATATAGAAACAGAAACAAAACCATGGATAGAAAGACCCAAGCTAACTCAATTCGAGATTGCTTTAATAGAACGAATCTTTAAATTAGGATTCGATTACCACACGCTGAGCGATAGTGGCAAACAAACATACAACGAGTTATGCAGTATACTCGGAGTATCAAACCCAGAAGAGATAGAAAGCGAGGTATCAAAGTGACTCAAATTAAAACTGTATCTAAAAGAAATTGTTGGTGCTTTTACATACCAGCCGAAAAACCCGAAGAATCTGAACTTGAAGTCTTAAAAGCAGATGAACCCTTTGTAATTGATGCAGATGAAAGTGAGGTATCCAATGCCTAATTGGTGTGAAAATGTATTACGAATCCAAGGCGACAAAGAATCTTTGCAGAAGTTTCTCTTGTCTTGCAGGTGGAAGGGCGCAAAAGGTAGGAGTGAATCCTTTTCTTTCATGCCATTCACCCCAAAAGAATACCAAGAGAAATGGGATTCCGATTGGGCGCGCGAACATTGGGGAACAAAGTGGGACGCAGATACCCTAGGAATCTCTATAACGCAAGACGGCAGGCTGTGTTACATATCCTTTGATACTGCTTGGTCTCCACCGATACCGATGCTATCAATATGGGAGAGGCTTCACCCGAACTTATCATTTACTATACGCTACTATGAAGGTGGCATGTGGTTTATGGGAGAAGACGGAGTCGAAGAAGACTTGCCCGTATTGTCAGACGACAACGAAGAACAAGAGGAAGCGCACTTACTTTATGTTGAGAAGTTTCTTAGCTTTGAGGACATAGACGGAGAGGCTTACAAAACTATGGTAAACATTCCATTAATAGAAGGAGAGAAGCTATGAGGTTAAGCGACATCATTTCAGAAGACCCCGACATTCGTGCAATTGATACTATCATTGAGTTCTTATCTCATGACATTACCACAGATGGAGACCTTGCCTTCGAGCCAAGAGCATCTATCGCCAATCATCTTACCAAATTGTTGAAGACATTGCGCAAGAGTATTGTCGAAGACCTTTCGGTAGCACACAGAGATTGGGAGGGAGAGAAGGCTGACCACGATATTAAAGAAGCAAAGATAGAGAGGGCTTATGAATAAAGAAAACCTTTTCATCTCACTAATCATAGTATTTTTAGTGATGTCATACGCTTTGTTATTTTTATATTAGTTAATAGTTGACAGGCAACCACATGTGTCATAGGAATCTACCTATGGCACATTTTTATAACTGCACCAAAATCAAACAACCATTTCTTGAGAAAGAAATTACGACCCCAAGCCAAGCTAAGAAACACAGTGATAAGATATTTCCTAGCATAACTACACTGATTGGTTCAACAATCAAAGACCCCTTCTTGGATTCAATACATAAGCCACGCTCGCTAGTTAAGTTCGCGAGGATGTCGGAGTATGATGACCTAAACTGGAAAGACCTAGAGCAACTGTGCTATGGTCTTGTTGAATCTCCCGAAGGACACATGATTCCAAGCGCTGAGTTTGGGACACAGGTTCACAACTCTTGCGAGAAGTTGTTGAACGCAATGAAGTTCGGTGACGATGACTATCCGCCAAGCTTATACGATGAGTATGCCCAACCCTTTATTGATTGGGTTAAAGAAAACAATTACAAGATTGTTGGGACAGAATATCCTATCGCAGATAACCTTATTAAAACCTGTGGCACAATTGATGTTGTACTAAAAGATGAGACGCGAAATCATATATTCATTTGTGACTACAAGTGCAGAAAGAGTAGACAGTTTTACGACAAGGACTTATGGCAAATGGCTATTGAGTGCGAGATGATAAGGCGCAGAGGATTAGACTACCTACCTAGTTGTATCTCTGTGTGCATTGACATCAATACTGGCAAGCATCATCACAAGAAGTGGGATGAAGATAAGATGAAGGACGCTATACAAATCGTGAAGTATATCTCTAAACTATATTGGGCGATAAGAATGTAATGGACAATCCGAACTTAGCATACTACGAAGAACTTATACACGGAGAGGACGCGATACAATTCGACGGACTTGACTACGCCATAGTTGGGACAAGCCACGATGGATACTATGTATATGATTACGACAGAATGATTCAGTGTTTCATTGCTGATTCAGAGATGAATGAGGACGAAGCCATTGAGTGGATTGACTTCAATGTCATTGGCGTGAATGCGGGCAAAGGATTTATTATACTTTACTCCAATGAATCAATATGAAATCAAATATAAACACGGGGACATGCCGAAAGAATATGTGGGCACAACGATTAAGTGGGCACGAGACGAGAAGCAAGCGATTGGTTTCATATGTTCTGGTAAGCCTGATAAATTTATGCGATGTTCTTCAAAGAAAAATGCTCACCTTCAAATCATCTCTATAAAATGTATATAAGCGCAAACAAGGTTAAGGAGTTCAGAGAACTAAACAAACCCAATGATTGCCCTATACTATGGACGAAGATAAAGAACCCAGTGCTTGACCACGACCATCAGACTGGTGAGGTGAGGGGAGTGATAGACAACAACGCAAACAATCTCATAGGTGTTATCGAGAATAAGTTTTTCTCATACTGTGCGGGCAATAAGGCAGACTTGCCCGATGTATTACGCAGAGTAGCCGACTACTTGGATAGACCAAGGACTGGATACTTACACCCAGTTGGACTCAACCAATTAGTCAGTAGGTTCAAAAGAAAACATAAGGAAGAACAACTACTTATGTTGTCCCAATTTACTTTTGTTGAGGAAAATGAAATAAAAGCTTGCATTAATACAAAACATAGGGCAAAACTATACCGCACATTACTTAAAACATTTTATGAAACAAAAACTACAAAAGATTCAGAGCGAGTTGAACGCTCCAAAAACTCAGTTCAATAAGTTCGGTAACTTTTATTACCGAAACCACGAAGACCAATGCAACGCATTGAAACCTCTTCTCGAAAAGTATAATACAACTCTCATTGTATCAGATGAGATAAAAGAGATGACAGGAATTATATTCTGTGAATCAACTGTTGCATTGTACTGCACTGAAACAAATAAATTAATTGGTGCATCAAAGGCACAAGCTGGGATTGACCCAAAGAAAAAGGGGATGGATATTTCTATGACCTTTGGTTCGGCTTCAAGCTATGCTCGCAAGTATGCAATCAACGGGCTCTTCCTATGTGACGACAACAAGGATGCTGATGCTACCCACAAGTTTGATAGCAAGCCAGTGACCGAAAAGTCTCCACTTGAAACAGAGGAGGAAGAATGGATTTAACAAGAGCCTGCGAGCCACTCATCAAACCCAAGGACGCTTGCGCAATCTTGGGAGTTAACATGAACTCCTTGAGGAGTTACATTAAAGCAAAAAAGTTTCCCACATATCAGCTATCGAAGAGATGCTTTCGATTCAGAAGGTCAGAGATAGAAGATTTCATTAACAATAATATTAAATAACTATGGAAAAAGAATACGATAATACTAACGGCGGAGCGTTGTTCCCCAATGACAGAAAAGAGAAGGAGTCACACCCTGACTTCAGAGGTAACATAAATATAGAAGGTAAGGATTACTGGATTAAAGGATGGAAGAAGAGTTCCAAGTCAGGGATGAAGTTCATGTCCCTCTCAGTAACCCCGAAGGAAGCAACAAAGCCTGCGCCTGCCTCTAATGAGGAAGACCCATTCTAATGAATGCGCCAACCCACACATCTGCTTTACCCGACACCTCGGCATACTATGACAAAGCTTGGTATGATGAGTACAGAGAAGAGGTAGTCAGAAATCTATTGGCGGTAACAGCTAAGAAGAACAACGACTATACCACTGGCACAACTAACACTAATCCATTCGCAAACTTTGACAGAGCCGAAGACTTTGGGGTGCAACCCCTTGTCGGGCTGTGCATTAGGATGCAGGATAAGTTTCAGAGAGCCATGACATTCGCGAAAGATGGCAAGCTTGAGGTTACGGAAGGCAATGACCAAGTCGAAGATATATTCTTTGACATCATGGGTTATTGTTTACTCGCTCAAGGTATGCTCGAAAGAGATAAGCAAGTAAAGAGGCACATCTTTTAAATAATAATAAGCAAATGCTAGGTTGACATCGAGGTCAGCCTAGCATTTTTTCATATGACCACCGCACTACAAACTCAAACTAAAAACTTATATGGAGATACCGCACAACAAGGATGCCGAAGAAGCTGTATTGGCTTGTTGCATCAACGGAGGAGATACTAACACATTTGAAACATCACAACCATTACTGAGCTCGAAGGACTTTTACTTCGAGGACCACCTGCTAGTATGGGAATCAATGTGTGAGCTTTCGAGTGAGTCAACTACAATTGACCTAATCACAGTAACCGAAAGAGTTACTTCCAAGAACCCGAACATGAGGCTTACTACGATGGAGATATCCGACAAGGTTCATACCTCTGTTGGTTTGATGAACTACATCGATATCATATTAAAGAAGTCTCAGCTTAGGGCAATGCGCAGAGAGTATATGACCGCGCTCGACAAGATTAAAGAAGACAAAGACCCACAGGTAATACAAGATGACATTACCAGAGAGCTCGATGGGTTCAAGCCAAGAGAGAAGGAGGTTACGCATATCAAAAACTCTTTGGATGTAATCAAAGATGAGTTCGAGGCAATGGCTAGGGGAGAGTTCAAACACGAATATATAATGACCCACATACCTCACTTGGATGAGAAGATAAAGCTTGAGTTAGGCTGTGTGTTTACGATTGCCGCCCCGACAAGTGTGGGTAAATCAGCACTGAGTATGAACATAGCGATGCGCAGTTGTTCTAAGGACAAAACACCGACCTTAGTATTCAGCCTTGAGATGCCACAGAAACAGCTTACGAAGCGTATGATAGGGGCTATGTCCAAATCAAATACAAAACAGATTGAAGAGGCAGTAGCGTCCCATAAAACCATAGATAAGGTTAACAATGCAATCGACAAATTAAACGTTATGCCATTGCACACGATTCACACAGTAAAAAGCATCAATCAAATTGCCAGCGATGTGCGCAGATACAAGAAAGAGAAGGGCATAAAGCTAGTGGTCATTGATTACCTACAGTTAATACCATTTGACGCAGGAAGAATGGGTAAGGCAGACGGCATTGCTATGATTTCACAGAAGATAAAACAGATAGCACTAGAGAATGATGTGGCTATCATATTATTATCTCAGCTCAATCGCGAGGGAGCACGGTCAGACCGACCGGACTTGTATCACCTAAAGGATAGTGGTAGTATTGAGAACGATGCCGACATTGTTTTGATTATGAATTGTAAGAACAATGACCCCGAGTCTGCTAAGTTCACGGATGATTACGGTACTTATATGCACATCAACTATGTGATAGGGAAGAACAGAGAAGGAGAACGCGGTGTGCGCGGTTTCTTTAAGTTCTATTCTTCTTATGGAATTTTTTATTAACCCTCAATAATTATGGACGCAATACAATTAAAAGAAAATACTGTCGAAAGACTTCAGACTAGAATAGATATGATTCGAGATGAGTCTCGCACCTTGTCGCATCGTATAGCAATCATGGGCAATAGGCGCAAGGAGTTACAAGAAGAAAAGAAAAGACTTAAGGCTTTACTTCTTGAACTTGAGTCATAGTATATAATTAATTTTAAGGTAAGTGTTAGCAGTAATGCGCACAAAGGGCGTCATAGTCCTTAGTTGAATCCTTAAATGTGTGGTAAAGCCCTGCTTGGTTTTTTATATTTCCCAAGTGGGGCTTTATATTTTACCACACTAGATGTCTAAAAACTCTCGTGATATACGAGTGGGTCTTGGTTCTATTTCTTCAAAGAGTCCCAAGAATCCTGTTTCTTTCTTTTGCATTCTCCTCTTCATGAAGTAACGCTCTCTTTCTCTTTTGAATTCACGAAGTTCTGGCACTACATAATGCAAGGTATCGTACAGAGGTAACTGTTTAAGGATACCTGATTCAATAATCTTTTCTGGCGCTGAACCTTCTTTCTCAAACATCGCAGTCATCTTGTCACCTGTATCAATTACGGCAGCTAAAGGAGCGGGTAATCCGAAGTTCATTATAGCAGTACCATATCCTTCGTTCCGTCCTTTGTACAACAAGTATTTATTTATACCAGCTACACGAACCATTGAGTTAAAGGTATAGTCAGAAATATATCCTACGCGTCCTGAGATAATATCCTTAACGAAATCAACTGGGATGCCTAGTAGTACGAAGTAACCCATGAGTGCCACAAGTGCAAGCATACCTTCTTTGAGTTCGTCAACACCTTCCTTGCCTCCAGTCTTCACGGCTTTGTTTAGACCCCTAGCTATTTTGTTGAACGCTAGATTGCGAGCAGTATTTATTTGAACAATCATAAATGATTTCATTGTATACCACATACGCATATTCGGGTCTTGCCTCACAGCCAATGGCATACGAAGCTCAGACAACGGTTGGTTCTGGAATAGCTTAGCTACAAGCGTGCTCTTAATTAAATCTTGTTGCCTTTGATTCCTGTTCCTTGGCTCAGTTCTTAACGCAACCAAGAGTTCCATTGGTTCGTTCGGGTTAGTTACTTGTGGGCTAAGGAATCTGTTTATCTCTGCTAAGAACTTTCTTTGCTTGTTGTTAAACCTTCCTTCGAATTCTTTTTTTATAGAGCCATCTGGGTTAATGTAAGATAAGTTTAGACCCTTGGATATATTCATGTACCTCTTATAGTTTGCATCCATAGTAGTGTTCTTCATGATTTGGTCTAGCTTGCGGAAACCCGTTAGCTTCAATCCCTGTGAAGTTATCTTCATTAGTGCCGCATCTTTATTGCCACCAAAGTTCTCCTCAATCATCCTGTCTTGGTCTAGGTAATCTCCTACATTGAAATCCTTATTACCAATCATCGAACGAAGTGTTTGCAAGAACCCGTTGTCGTACATGATGAAAGGCAAATCATACAACTGAGAAAGAGTAGATGTAAACTCAACAAGTAAACTAAAGTAACTAAACTGACGCATCCACGCAAACAGTTGAGTTTCTTGCGCACCCTTAGACATGATTGCNNTNTATATTTGTGGCAAGTATTCTCTAAACTTTTGTTGGGATTCTAAATCTGGATTCTCTCTCATTAATTTAGCAACCAATCTACCTAGCTCTGATGTTGGGTCATAATCAACTGTGATTCTATCTTTGCTCGGAGAGTTTGCCTCTGGCTTATTTACTCCAGCAAAATTAGCTGTCTCAATAGTAGTAGTCATTTGTATGATATACTTATTGAATGCTTGTACTGGGTCTAAATAAAATTGTACATCTTCCTCTGATAGCTTTTCGATGACACGGTTCTCTTGAAAGTTAGAGCGACCCTTGCCCCTATACTTGGGGTCATTAAATAGTTTTTGAATAAACTGTACCTCTTGGATAGAACCTTCCTCGATTGGAGGTTGCGGTGTGGGTAACATCATTGGAACAATCTCAATCTCTTGTTCTGTTACACCTAGCTCAGCAGCCCTCCTTGCTCTACCTGTTGAGGCAGCAGATAGCCTACCAAATGTACCGATGTCTTCGCCATTTAATTTAAGTACAAACCGCTTTGACTTTAGCGTTGCCCTGCGCTTGTTCTCTGCGTCTATCTCTCCCAAGAATGTGCTTCTGTCTATGCCCGCATACTTCTTGAGGAATCCATCTCTGCCGTCTGCGTTTAGATAACGAGGGAAGTATTGCTCAAGGAAACCGATATCAATACCAGTGTCCATCGCATCATTCATCACATTATCCAGTACCTTACGAACAGCTAGGTACTCATTGTACATACCATATTGTTTGAGTAACGCATTACGCTCTTCGATGAAACCAGTTTGTTCATCTGCCTTATACCTAGAGTCAGTAGCCTTTGGGCTAAATGAAATTAATGCCCATAGCTTAATGTAATCAGCCTCGTTGGACTTCTTGAGTTCGTTGAACTTATTAGCAAATGGTTTTGCCATCCTGTGTCTAGTGAGAATCTTCTCGTCCTTGTTTTGTAAATACTTATGAAAAGCTTTTTCTAAATCAGGATGTATGTTAGCCAACAGTTGTCCTACTGGAATCAAATACTTGGATGCAAAGCTCATACCCTTCGAACTATCTTCCTTGGGTAGGGGTTCGCTCTTTGGTTGTTCTTGTGCCTCGAGAGCATCTTGTTGCTCTATAAATTCTTGCGAATCCTGAGTGTAATCATTTACATTATCGGATAGAGTACCAGTGTTAGGAGATATTCTTGAGCGAACTAAATCAATTAGCTTTTGGTTAACTGGTCTAGCCTTGGGGTCCATTTGTGCTAAAAGGTTTACTGAATCAATAAACAATGTAGCAACATCTGGATTCTTTAATATATCTGCCTTAAATAAATTTGATATGTATCGTTGTATATCTTGGACAAGGAGTGTGACTTTCTGGAAAGCTGTACCATTTTTTAAAATTGCTTTTCGCCTTGTGTTTTCTTCACTAGGAACACCGTATGAAAATTCTTCTAACACTGCCCTAAAGAACTCAGCTCCCCTTCCTTTATGTTGACCGCTACCATATTGATAACCTTTACCGCCATACAATTGGTCCATTAAATCTCTTTGAGAAGGAGTTAAAGATTTGCTAATGTCTTCGTATAAGCTGGAAATCTTTTTACCTTTTTTATTAGCGGCAACTCTAGCTAATGCGTGCATTAATTCATGGCGAACTGTCTTAATTATTCCAGCAGTTCCATCACCCTCTTCCATCAACATATCCACATAGAATATAATAGTATGGTCATCGGCTCCAAGCACCTCGTCTG
>JGI24004J15324_10000330_pt1 | contig 19244 bp, 27 predicted proteins | sample LinPmetageLP32_FD_15324 | JGI IMG/M metagenome (IMG submission 15324)
GAACATTTCATTTCTTACATAGTTATCGCCACTATTCATATCAAAGCAATACTCCAATAAATACATTTCTTTTTTGGTAAATTTCATGCTTCCTCCTCTTTAAGTTTGTTTACATCTAACATTAGTTTACTCCTTTAGATTTTAGTTCTCTTTTCCAAGCCCTAGATGAAAGTGTTTGTAATTTTTCTGATATTTTTTCTGCTTGTGCAAAACTTTTCAGTCCAAAATAACCATCTCCATTAATTTCATCTTCTACTTCTTCTCTATGCATTCCTGTAACTTGTGAATGTAAAAGATTAAATAAAACATCTAATTCTGATTTTGTAAATTTAACTTGTTTCATTATTTACTCCTCTATATTAGTTAAAAAACAATTTGGAATTGATCTAGTAACGATTTCTTCCGCTTGTCCGTCCCATTTAGGAATTTCTACTTCTGAATAATTTTTTCCTACTTCTCTCAAGTTACCTATAAGAGTCCCCATTTTTTGAGTTTTAGGATTTCTAGTTACTATCTCTACCCATCCGACGTTTAATCTATTTTTCATTTTTTTCTCGTTTGATAGTAAGGTTAATTCCTTGCTATAAGGTGATTATAGCTTGATAGTTGTACTATCTACAGTAATTGAGCTAAAGTTCTTAGACTCAATCCATATTAAAAGAATGTTTTTTATAATCTCTCTATCTAGCGGATAAAAAAAGGGAGCTAATAAAAGCTCCCTTTTTATTACGAGTAAATTACTCGCCCCATTTATTATAAAGATAACTATGTTCGATAAAGTTTTGAACTATTTCTTCTGCGTCAAAATCTACCGAATATCCGTCGAACTCTCTATCGACTAATTCAATTAAAGTAGACGCGTTAAAAATAAGCCTTCTTCTATAATCTAATTCAGTATCAAACGCTTCCGTTAATTCTGTACCAGATAAATTAATAATGTCTGTATATCTGTTTTCATACATTGACATTAACCATTCAGGAATATCACCGACTAAATTATCTCCTTTAACTTGTTCGGCTATATCATTTATTAAATTACTCATATTTACTCTCGTTAATGTTAAGCGTAATTGCTTAACGCTGTCATTATAGTATTACTAATAAACAACAGTCCAACTTCCTAAAGCCTTTTTTTATTCTTCTAGACCTCTGAATAAATATTGATTAAGTCCAACAAGGACGATGTGTTTTTTGACTCTTACTTGTTGTGGAAGTTTTTTATACGCTAATCTTTCTTCTCCTTCTACAGCAATCCATATCGGTGAATTATTCATCTCTGCTAGTTCGTTCATACCCTTAGAAAAAGTCTTTCTAGATACTCCGATAGTCATAGCCAGATAAGTATAAGAATCCCATACAGAAAAAGACTGTCCTCTAAATCTTTCGGCTAAAGACCATAAGATTAATTTATTTCTAGTGGATAAATCTTTTCTATTAACTTGATGTCTATACCACTCCCAGACTTTTGCTTTTAGAGTGCCATAGTTTTTATACTTTTTAGCAACTGATAAATTAATAATTCCAGATTCTATAGGAACTATTTCAGGTGAAACCCACCAATATTTATTAAAGTTACCCTTCTTGTTGTAATAGTTTTTCATTTAATTCGTTAACGTAATCATTGAAGTATAAAAAAGCGTCTTCAACCATACTGTATTTTCTAAGCCTTCTATCGTTTGCATCTCCAGACTTTGTAAAGATTTCTCTATCCACACCTTCCTTTAAACAATTTAAGATAGTGCTTCGGCTTCCTAATCTTTTGTTTACGAATTTCACAATCTCTTCAAACGAAGAACTATCATTGTCTAAATACTGTTTCGATAAATAATTACAGATCACAACGTGTAACGTCGACTTACTATAAAACTGACTATAAGGATGTGGATCTTCATTGTGAACTGTAAGACGTAAATTCAACATAGCTTTTACATTCTTTTTATTTATTTTTTTGTTTGTCATTTAACGTCGTCCCTTCTTTTTGATTCGTTATTAAAGTGTAATAGTTCTGAATTGTTTTTAAGTTTTAATATTGCGTTTAAATGACACACGTTAAATTTAGTACTAATTTTTAGTAATGCGACGGGACTCCTAAAAGAGTCCGTCGCTGTATAATATATGTTTATATTATGTCTATCTGTAACACGTGGGTTATAGAAACGACTACCTTTAAGGGAATATGGGGTTACACAAACTAATCCCATTTTATACCTCTGTTTTCTTCTAATAACTCTAAAACAGCTCCTTTTCTTATTAAGGTTTTAACTGACATGTCAGCGTCTGAATTAGCCTTTACTATACAAGCTCTAATAACTTTTAATCTATCGTACTCTAAACCCTGCTCTATACATATTGCCTTTGCGTCTTCTTCTTCAGCTAAAAATAATGTTAAAACCCACCTCGAACTATCGACTAAGGCGCTAGATCCTCTAACGGCGCTTCTACTTTCCATTGGATCTGCGCTAACTACTAAACCTTGTTTCGACATGTGGTGTACAGAAATAACCGAACAATTATATTTACTAGCTATCATCTGGCAAAACTGCGAATAGAGTTGACCCACTTCGGCATCGTTAGTAGGCGCTGACGTAAAAGACTGAATAGGATCAATTATTACTAACTCTAGATCTTTAATAGCATCTAAACCATCTATCAAGTCATAAGCATCTTGACTGATATGAAGACCATTATTTCCGTCCTGTCGTATAAAAGATAATGGTTTTGCTAATTCAGGAACAGGAAGAATAAAAACATCATACAAAGCTTTTAAACGCTCATAAGAAGGATCTAAAGCAGAAACCCTTCTATGGATTTCGGGAGTGTCGTCTTCGCTATTTAAAATAAGTACATTGCCATGTTTGGTTACGGGTTTTCCTAAGAAAGTTCCCTTACCTTTAGCGACTGACAAAGCCAGATCTAAACTAATGAACGATTTACCCACTCCACCTATCGAAGCTATTATTCCGTTCTTTCCAGATTCTATTAAATTTTCCACCAACCATTCTCTTTTCGGTGGGTTGTTATCTAAATTTCTAACGCTTACTCTTTTTAAATCAAAGCCTGTTACAACTATTTGAGACTTAACTTCCTCTAAACCGAATTCTCTAGCTACGTCATTAAAATCATAACCTGTATGAGTTGGGATTCTTATTTCTGTATTCTGAATTGCAGACTCTATTTTTTTAGCAGAATTCTGACCAACTAGATGAATGTCATTATCGAAACAAATAACGAATCTGCTGTTAGTCAATTTACGAAGATTAATTAAACAGCTAAGTCCAAAATTTGCTGAGAATACAACTATAGTTGGCAGTCCTGTCGCTTCAGCTACCGAACTAGCGGAACTCAACCCTTCGCAAACAGCTATTTTTTTTAAGTTAGGGAGTTCATCTAAAGTAAAATTAAGATTATAAAAATTTCCTTTAACTTGTGAACCGCTAACAAATCTTTTTCCACCTTTTTTATCAATAGATTGAATACTTCTAATTTTATAATCTAGATTTCTGCTATCATACGCGGGAACAGTAAGCTTATCGCCAATCTGTTTAAACCCAAAATTTTTAATTTTTTTATCAGTAATGTAATTATGTTCTTTACAATCTATCGCTTTTTCAAATCTAAGCTCACAGTCTTTGGCGACTTCGTTATAATTCTCCTGTCGCCTTTCATCCCTCTCTTTATTCCTTTTATCTAAATCGGCTTTTAACTTAGCCTGTTCTATAGGTGTAAGAGACTCCATAGATATAGAGGAAAACTTAAATGTTTCGTTAGTTCTCCAGTTACCATAATTACAAAAGAAATTACCATTCCCATTATCATAAAAAAAGTACCATCCACTTTTTTCTCCAAATTTATCAGGTCTGTTTTTTGAAGTTCCTTTTACAGTAACCCTTTGAACTTCTCCACTTGTATCTATAGCTGATATTTCTAAACCATTTGCATTCATTTCATTAATTAAATCGTGAATGCTTTTGCTTACATTTTTATATGCTAAATTTTTATCTTCTTTAAATTCCCAAATTTTTGTTACGTCTACCATTTATAAACCTACGTCGGCGATTGTTTCTTCTGCCGATAGGTAATAAGCGGTAAATAATTCAAAAAAAATCTTTTTATCTTCTTTATCCCATTCGTGCATTGCGAAACTGTTATTCTTTCTACTCGTCTCAATGTATTTAGCTTTGACATGAGAGATAGCTTTATCAACCGAAGTTGGATTGCAGGATATTTTAATATTTAATTCTTCCTTCATTTCTATTCTTCTCTTTATTTTTTCTAAATGCTTATAACTACAAGCAGTCCATATTTTATTGTTTGAATTTATGTAATAAAACCCCCTTCCCCCGCGCAAACAATAACCGCAAAGAGAAGGACGTTCGTATATTGGAAAACGTCGATACTTAGAAAGGTAAGTCGTCATCTACAAAGTTGCTTACAGCTTCTGTAGAAGAAGGTTTTACATCTTCGCTAGTTTCTAGCTGATTGGCATCTTTATCCACCACACCTTCCCAATTTTGTCCGACGGCTCCGCAGTCTAGTTCCATATATCCTGTTTCACCTTTTTTAAGCATACAAGAAATTTCCCTACCTATAAGAGAATCTGTATCTTGTAAGTTAGCTCCCGCGCAAAAACATAAAGCTTTATATTTTTTAGTTCCCATTTCGACTAAGGATTCTCTTTTAGATTCTCCTTTATCGTTTTTAATCATTGGGTCATAGTCGCAGGTAAAAGTTTCACTAAAAACTATTTCCTTATCTCTGCCGATAGATTGTTTTAATTTAAAAAATAACTTTAATGCTTTCCAGTCATTCCTTCCCGAAACACAACCCTTTTCATCAGCATAATCATTTTCATTCGCTACGCGATCAAAAACAAGATTATATCTTCCGTCTATAAGTTGTATTGTATTACCAGATTTTTGTGGCGCTTCTGGTTTGTCGCCTTCGCTAAAGTTAAATGGTGTTTCCATTGTAGTCTCCTATATTAGTTAGCGTTAAAATTTGATTATCCACAATCGTAAGTGTGGTAATCGTTAAAGTGAACACATTCGCATCTAAGATTATTTATATTTTCCTCTATAGAATAAAATACATCCTGAATAAGCTCATCGGAATTTGTCGCTTCAACTCTATCGTTAAAATCTTCAAACTCTTTAAGCTTTTCAGTTAAAAAATCTGCGTAATCTTGATTGCAAATTGGTTTAACTTTCTTTGGCATTCTCATTTCCAGAATTAGCCTTAGAACTTTTAATAATCAACTCCCTAACTTCCGACCAGTCGAAGGGAAGTTCTTTAGGTAGCTGATATCTATTCTTAGCAATAAAAGAAGCGGTTTCTTCGGCATAGACAGTTCTATCTCCTGTAACCACTCTAATATTTTCTCCGCCCTTACCTTGAGATTTAACTGTACCTTTTTTAAAAGCCATAAAAAATATAGCGTCGGCATTTTCTTCTATCAAAGCGGAAGCGCCTTTTTGTAATTTAAGAAAATATTTATCGTAACTTTCAGATTCAGGATCATTAAAAGAACGTATTTCAGAGTGGCATATCATACAAATAACCATTCCTTTACTCATTCTAAGTTCGTTAGTAAGTTCTATAAACTCCCTCCAATATTTAAGAGCTTCTTTATAAGACTTACCATAAGCGACAGCTTCCATAGAAGCCCATCCATTTTCTTTGCAAGTAAAATCCCAGATTAGGTTTTGTAACCAATCTAAAGAATCTATTACTAAAGTTTTTTTATCGTGGTCTTCTTTTAAAAGTTGTAAAAGCCTTTCTTTAACTTCTTCCCAAGATTTACATTGAGGAAAATGTGGCATTTCCAAATTTCCTAAACCATCTTCCGTCAAAATTGCTATGGGCTTGTTCATCTTTGATGCGTAGGTTGTTTTACCAATTCCTGCACCGCCATGTATAACTAAACGAATAGGGCGAAGTTTCGCCTTTTCTTGTATTCCAGTTAAACTCATTATTTACTCTCCTGTTTATTATTATTATTATCTTTTGCTACTTCTGTTAAAACTGCGCTTCCTTCAGCTTCGAGAACTTTTTTCCCGATTTTGAAAGATTCTAGTTTTTCTAAAAGCAACGCCTGTTGACTTTGCATAGACAACATATGTTCAACAATAATTTTAGCGTGTTCAAATTTAGCGCTTAAATTTTGTTGTTGTCGAATACAAGCGACAATATCGGAAGCAACTTTTACAGCTTCAGGCGACATGTCTCGCTCATAGTATTCGATTTTCTTTCCGTCTTGATCATCTACCAGACAAGGCTTAGACCAATCTTCTGAAATTTTTGGTAAATCATTTGACATTCTTTACTCTCCTTATTTCATTTCGTTTAAATTCGTCGCAATCATCTTTATAATTACAAAAGCGACACCAATCCCCCGCTTTCTTCGGCGGGTTGTCTTCAAAACAAGCTTCTGCGCTAGGTTTTAAAATTCTAAATCCCCAATCGACTAAGGCATCTGCGCTTACGTCGTGAGTCATAATATATTTTTTATTAGTTGATCTGGGTTGAACGATAGTTAATTCAACATTGGTATTTACATCTCCATATCTACTTAAAGCGCCTAAACCATAAATCCATAACTGAGAATTTTCAGAAGGGTGTTTAACGGGAAATTTACCGAATTTGAAATCAATTACAGACAGGTGATCTTTAGCTACTATTAAAGCGTCTGCCGTTCCCCAGACAGATTCGTGAATTTCTCCTAATTCCACTTGCTCCTCTATAAGTAAACGTCCGCCTAATTCTTTTGCTCTTTTTTCTACATAATCTATATAGATTTTAGCTCGATCTAATAACGATTCTGTTACTTTGATTATAGAGTCTTCCTGCTCTATTTCTTTGTTAAGCCAATACTCTTCGAGAGAGACACCTTGAATCTTACCTTTTAAATGCATTTCACATATTTCATGCATAACAGTTCCTTCTGAAGCGGGATAAGAAGACTTAGAAGGCATTTTTGCGTTAGCTTGAGCGCTATAAGGACAATGATCTAATCTCCATCTGTCAAAAGATGAAGGACTACACACAGCGTGTTTACCCATATCTATACCTGTTATATTAAAATCAGTTGTTATTACTTCCACGACTATGCCTTCTCTCATATTCTATAATGTCTGTTTTTTTGTAACGGACTGCGCGTCCGAATAATTTGAATTGTGGACCCTTAGGCGGGGAACTTGCTCTCCAATTATTTAAAGTTGTTTCACTTAACTTAAAATAATTTGCTAATTCTTTTGTGGTCAGATATTCGTCTGATATTTTCTCTTTCATAAATTCTATCTTATACTGTGTATTCTGTTTTACGATTATCTCTTATGTGGTTGTTAAATGCAAATTAGCTTAAATAAAAAAATAAAAAAAATTTTAATTTTAATTTTAAAAAAAAAGATAAATAAATAATGTTAAAAATAAAACTTAATTATTAAATCGAATTTTAAATAATGGAAAAGATATGTTGAAAAAAGCAAGTGAAAATCAAGTCGGTGGGAATCATTATAAAAAACTAAAATCTAGTCCGTTAGATTTTATTTTAGATAACAACTTGTCTTATTGTTTAGGACAAGTTGTTAAATATATTTCTAGAGATAAAGAAAACAAAGTTCAGGACTTATTGAAGGCAAAGCATTACATCGACCTTGAACTTGAAAAAGTTCATAAAGTCGATGAAAACGGAAATAAATTAATTGGCTAAATAATTTCCAATCTCTTTTATATCCATTTTTGCAGTTTCTGGTTTAACAGTTTGATATATCTGCATAGCCTTAACCGAAGTATGCCCCATTAAATCAGCGACTCTAATCATATCTATTCCCATATTCATAGACTGTGTTCCAAAATTATGTCTTAAATCGTGGAATCTAAAATCTTTAATTCCTGTACGCTTCATTAATTTTTTCCATTGACGAACAGGATCTTTTATTTTCAAAATCGTATCGTTATCGTTATCTCTAGGCAGTCGAGTTATCAAAGAAAGCGCTTCTTGATCTAATCTAATTATTCTAGGCTTGTTTGTCTTATTAGAGGTTTTATGTTCTTTTAATTCAATATAATCGCCCTGTAGATCATTCCAAGTTGCCTTCGCTAATTCACCTTTTCTTGCCCCCGTTAGATAAGCCAGATAAATAAAAGCGCTTCCATAAGGACTGTCCTGACCTATCTTTTTTAACTCCTGAAGAAATAGAATTTTTTCTTTATCTGTTAAATATCTATTTCTGTGTGGAATATAATTTTTCTTTATGCTGATAGTAGGATTCTTTTTTACTTCATCTAAATTTAAAGCCAGATTATAAATAGCTTTAAATATTGTTAAAGAATGGTTTGCTGTACCTTTAGACTTCTTACTAATTTCTAAAAACCAAGATAATATCTGAGCAGGAGTTATATCTGTTAAATAATTATCTCCAAAATGTTGATTTATATTATTTTTAAAGTTCCCTTTAATATCATCTAAAGTTTTAACATTTCTATTAATACAGTTAGGAATGTAAATTTCATCAAAAAATTTTCTGACAGTTAGCGTTGTTAACCCTTTATCATGAAAATCTTGTATGACTTCTCTAGCTCTGTCTCTCATAACGGCTATAGATATTCCTTCTTTATCTGTACCCACTTTAACTAATTTGCCATTTCTTTTGCCAGATATATCTATTTTGGCAAAATAAGTTTTAAAAGTTGCGGATCTAATATCGTCCTTATGATGTCTTTCTATAATAATTAATTTATTAAACTTATTATCTGTCGTTCTCTTTTGCATACTTCTCTCCTGTTGTGCATATGTTGAGTAAAACTTTTATAACTAGGGATATTTCCCTTATACTCAATTATACAATTATAGCGTGATTGCTTTTTCATATGCCAACACAAGCGTGATTGTGGGAAAAAATAAAGCTTTATTTTCCAACTAAAAATAAAGTGGCGGGAGTGACGGGACTCGAACCCGCGACCTCCTGCGTGACAGGAAGAAAGTCTATGTAAAAAAATCGCTCAAAACTAACAAAAAAAAGTAGTTTAATATTTTTGGTTAAGCATTTGTTGAGCAGAATCTTTTAAAGTTTTTAAAGTATTTATTTCTAATAAATCTTTTTTTGAAAACCTATAACTTCTCTTTTTTGTGTTCGCGGGAATAAATATAACTTTTTTAAGTGGGTGGACAAAACAGGCAAATATATCGACTTCTCCTTCAAGATATTTTCTTTCTTTAGAGTGACTGCTTCTTCTTAAATCAAATTTAAAGCTTCCCCTGTACCTTTTATTGGTGTGCTTAGATATTACAGAAATTCCAGTAGATACTGTTTTAACTTGACATTTTAATAACTTGTTTTTGAACTCAAAAATAAGATCTGCGTGAGAGCCATGTGGTAATAAAGTGACTGTATCAGATATTTCCGAAAGCAGGTAGCAAACGTAATATTCTCCGCTTCTTCCTAGTCTTTCCGTAGCTCTGCTCAATTTGTAAATGATTAGTTATTGCTATTAATTTGACCAGTCGCACCTGCGGTTAATCGATTAGCGTTACGAAGTCTTTTTGTTACTTCTTTTCCTAATCTTTCGTTTGTTTTTAATAATTGTTTTAAGACTTGTTGTTGTGTAGCTCTATCAGTTGTAAATAATTTTTCAGCTATAAGCTCTGCTCTCTTTTCGTTAGTTCCGCCTGAATATGTTTTCTGAGCCTTTTTAATTCCCTCTCTAGCTAAATTTCTAGCAAACTGAAAAGTGTTTTCTGAGTTGACAATCGAACCTCCACCATCTCTAAAAGTTTTCATGGCTTCTTGCTTAGTATTTGTATCTGAATTTAATCTCATTCTGTTGAATGTTTCTCGCATCGATTTTTCAGACTTAATTAAAGAGTCAAAAGCTTTTCGCTGATTAGAATTACCGCCGAGCAAAAGATCAAATATTTCATCTAATTTTTTAGAACTGTCTATGTTAGCTAAAAAGTCTCTGTTTTTTCCTTGCGTACTTGCTAAGTCTTCTAATTTAGTAACCATTCCTGACTTCCACGCTTCTTGTTCGGCAGGAGTAAAATCATCAAACTGTTTTCTAATTCTGTCAATCGTAGTGGTTTTGTATTTTTCCCCAAGCCTAAAAGCTTCCTCTAATTTTTTCTGACTTGCAAACTGTTTATTAGCATTAGCGTAAGCAGGATTGTTCTTTTTAATAGTCTCATTAAAAGCCCTTCTCAAACTATCATAAGCGATACCATCATCTGTTAGTTTGTTCGTGAATCTATCTACAGTTTTAGTATTTTTCCTAACTAATCCATCAAAACCTTTTTTAATTGCGTGTAGAAATTCAGTATCAAAATTTTGATTCATAATGTCATCAAAGCTTCCAAAGTAAGTTGGACTTGTTTCGTCAAACATTTTAGCTAAATTTGGTGGAACTTTTTTATCATCCATTCTTAATCTTTTAAGAGCTAACTTACCCGCTTCAAGAATTGCTTTCTTTCTTTCTTCGTTCGTAAAAAAGCTTTTGAATTCTTTTGCAGGAATACTTGTCTTGTATGCTTCTTTGTAAGCAGGTTCTGACATTTCTCTTATTTGGTCATCTAGCTTTGCCATATAAGTAATTCCGAGCTTATCATCAGATATGCCTGTGGTATTTTTTACAGCATCTAAAATTCTTGCTCCCTGTTCTTCGTTTCTACTAACTAAAGTTTCGGTTACACCTCTTCTAGAAGGATTGGCAATTTGTTGGGTTGCATAACCTAAACCCTGTAAATTTTCACCTGCATCAGCTATAACTGTCGGAGTATTAACTTTGTAATCAGGCAAAGATTTACCTAATCCACCAACATTATTATTAACAGCTCTAGAATCCATTCTTTGTCCTATATTTAACATAGAAGGAACATTTTCTGGTGTTTGGAAACCCGTTCTGCTAGTACCTACATCTTTAGTAGCTGTATTTAAAATCTGTTCGTTAGCTTTTCTTTCAATAGCGTCATCACTTCTTGATAAACTATTCATTAAAGCTCTACCTCCTGCCATACCTTTAGTGATAACGGGTTGTAAAACTCCACCTGTAACAGCTCCTATAGTAGCTCCTTGACCTAAACCTGATAATCGATCTTTTGCTACTTGAAAAGCGTTAGCTCCTGCTTCTGATTCAGCAGTTCCCATTCCGTAAGCTCCCCCATAAAGCCCCCCTGTTTTTGCACCTTGAATTACGTTGGGCATTCTTTTAGCTATTTGTTTTAATCCTTGATTAGCTCCAAGTCTGGCTCCTGTTGCTCCTAAAACTGCACCTGTTCCTGCCCCACCTGTAAAAACTCCAGAAGCTAAAGCGGGAAGAATAGCGCCACCAATTTCAGATCCTATAGCTAACGCGGGATCACTTTCTCTAAAATCGCTTATTTGTCCTCTAATATCAGAAACTTTATCGTCATAATTTCCTAAAAGACCGAAGCCTGTTCTAACTCCCGCTTCTATTTCATCGCCGAATCCTAAAGTCAAACCCTGTCCGACTCCTCTAGCTGTTCCAGATATTTTTTCGCCTGTTGTCGAAGACTGTCTTTCTTGTAATTTTCTAGCGTCTGCGTCAATATTTTGCTGTTGCAAGTCCATTTGTCTTTGATTGTAAAGTTTTGATTGTTGAACATAAAAAGACTTTCTCTCATCTTGAGAAAGAGCATTGTAAGTATCAACATTTACGCTGACTTTGTTGCCACTACCTTTAGGGATTTCTATACTTGCTGTTGCCATAATTATTATTGACCTGCTACTACGTCATCAAAATTTGTTGGAGTGTCTAAAGAATTATCAACTCCTCTTAAGTCCATATATAAATCACGTTCATCTTTAATAGCCTGTTCTTCGGCGGTTAATTTAAGTTTATATTTCTTTAACCAATCTTTAACACCATCGGTTGAATTAACAGATTTAAGTTGTTCATTTAAAGACTGCCAATCAAAATCTGTTTTTGTACCTGATTGCAAAGCAAGTAAATCGGTAACTAATGCATTTTTAAAGTTATTAAACTCTCTAGAATTTATAGCTTCTGTATCTCCGCCTACTCCCGTTGATTCCGCTATAGTATCAAAAATTCCTTCTACTGTACCGAACTTCAATTCGCCATCTTCAATATTTTTTAGGAAGCCATCTATCTCGTTCATTTTAGTTGAAACTACTCTAGCTTGTTTTGTTGATTTTAATATTGTGTTGGCATCCGCTGTTTTAAGACTATTATTTTGCATAGCTTCGATAACATCAGTATTAGGTTGTGCATCTATAATATTTCCAGATTCATCTAAAGTATAAATAAGCTTCCCATCAGCAGAAATTGTATTTCTTTCTTTATTAATTCTATTAGATATAGCTTGTGTTCCTGACGGATCACCTTTTTCTAACATCAGCTGATTGACTAAATCATAATCACCACTTGCATAAGCTTTAGATATTTCTTGATTTAGTTGCATAACTCTGTCTGCTTCATCTTCTTCAGATCTTTGATCTCTTAAACCTTGAACACTTCCAACTATATCTCCGCCTTTGAAAGCTGTTCCAAGTGCCATTAATAAATCTGAAGTTCCTCTATTTCTTCCTGTAACCCTTTTCTTGCTGTAAGCATCAACTTCTTCTTGAGTCATTTTAGCTAAATCGTCTTGTGAAAGAACTTTATCTAAACCGCCCATAGAAGCAAATCTATCGCCAAATTTGGTAAATTTAGGAATATCTGTAGCCAAAGCTTTAGGAATTACAGGGGGAGTGGTAGTTATAGGAACAACTTTTTCTTTTTTTGGAGCCATACTTGAAAGCAATCCAGAAGTTAAAGATAAATCTGGCATTCCAAGTTTTTTTCTTTCTGCGTCTGTAAGTTGTTTATTCCCCATGTTTAGCAGACTTGTATTTAATTGCGTTCCAACATTTGGATTAAAATTAAATCCAACGGGAGCATTACTTTTTCTTTTACCTATAGACATTTTATAAAACCTCGTAATTAACTTTTAAATACCCGCTTTCGTCTTGAATGACAGCGTTTGGAATATGCATAACTTCTTGAGCTAGAACTCCAACAGTATAATTTTCAGGAATATCAAGTTCATCTGCTTTTTCATTCCATTCCCAAGAATAAATTTTAATTCCATTTGGAAGCTTGAATAAAAACTTAATAGCTTTTTTAAGTCTTGAATCAGAAAATAACGAAGCCACTTGTAATCCCGCGCCAAGAATATCGCCCATTCCTGTTTTCTTCTGTGAAGATTGAGTGTTGCCGATTAAAGGACTAATCCCGCTTAAACCAGACTGTAAAATTCCAAGATTTTTTAAACCTTGATTGTTTCTGTCATTAAATACTTTTTGGTCATAATCTAATAAACTCTGATCATATTGATTTTGCAACATTCCCTGTCTCATTAAATTTTGGTCTGCGGTATTTTGTTGACCTAGAATTGATGAAAATATATCTTGATCTCTATTAAATCCTGCATCTTGATAACCTGCATTAGCTAAATTTGTATCTTGAAGCATTCCTGCTTGAGCTAGATTTAATTCTGCTTGTTTATATGCGTCACTTTGAGCAAGTTGATTATTATTCATCAAAACACTAGCATCTTGTCCCGCATTAAACTGATCTGCGGTCATGCTTCTGTTTGCCTGATCTGTTGCTAATTGAGTAGCATTATCGAAAGCTTGTTGATTTTGTTGATTAACAAAATTATTAACGCTTTCGTTATAATTTTTATTTGTTTCAGCTTCTAATAGTGCTGAACGACTTCCGCCAAAAGCTCCTGATCCTATGCTCTGATCTTGATCTGACATTAATTGTTTCATTCTTGATCTGTTTAAATCTCTTAATCCTCTATCTGTATTAATTTGAGTGTAGGGATTCATATAGTTTCCCAAAGTTCCCATAATATCTTGCGCGTTAACTTGTCTAATTCCTTGTCTATCTACACCCGCTGTATTTTGAAGATTTGGATTATAATTTGTATTTTGAGCTACGGCTGATTGCCCTATAGAATCCTGCATCCCGCCTACCGCGTTCATATTATTAATAGATTGTGAATTATTTAAAGCGTTTTGATAGCCCTGAGTTTGAGCTTGATTTTGATCTGCAATAGCTTGACCCTGATATTCTTGATATGGATTATTAGATTCCGCTTCTGATCTTGCATAAACTTTTTTATAATAGTCCTCTTGATACTTAGGGACTGTTGCTTGTTGTGTTTGTACTGTTTTGCCTTTACTCATAACTATAATTCCTTTGAAATTAAATATTCATTTTTCCATCCGAGATGTTTAATTTTTTTTAACCATCCTTTTCTCCCACCACCATAAATTTTAGTTACACCGCTGATACGACAAAACTCTTCTATTGTTTCAGTCATTTTGACTATCTCATCAAAATCTCCACCGCAAAATATTAGATTGCAGGTTTTGGTCTGTGGGAATTCTATGAACTCGGTTATTATTGCAGATTGTTTTCCTGTCCATAAAAGGAAAGTTCCGTCTTCAATTTTACACTCTACATCTTGAATTTCATAGTCATCTTGATGCTTAAGCGCGTTTATTATGTACGGCTTACTTTTAAGCCATTCTTCCCTTAAATTAGGTATTTTATCAAACTGTGTTTGTCGTAAGGTTTCCCGCATCATCCACCATTAATTTATATCGCGTACCATTAGGAGAAACTAGTGTTAACTCTGTACTATCTACACCATTAACTTCAATTCTTTCGCCTTTATTAAAAGTTAATCCAGTTAAATTTTCTAGCTCATCTATTAATTTTAATAAAAAAGATCTAGTTATTTCTGCGCCATTTGGTTTGGGTAAATCACGTCTCATTACCTTTTACCCCTAGCTGTCACATCTAATCTTATATTTCCGATTTTAAAATCCTGATCTGTTTCTCCAGTTACTTTCATAGATATCTGTCTGGCAGAAAATCTAGTGTCTTGATATCCAGAAGCATTAAAAGTAGCAGTTCCAAAATCTTCCTCGCTACCTAAAGGAGTTTGTTTTCCTGTAAAGCTAATAGAAATTGCAGGTTTAGTTGTGGACTCGCTATCTGGAATAACTTTATTTACTTGAACCAATCTATCTCCTTGCGAAATTTCTATGGGTCCTGATTGAACATAAGGAACAGAATTACCGATATTAGTAGAAGACGAAAGACTGTTGGTTTCATGTTCAAAAACATTTCCCAAAGAATCACCAGAAATAGGAAAATTAAAAACCCCTTGATCAATCCAGAAAGAGCGATCTAAAGATCCGACACTCCAGTTATTATTTTGATAATTCCATATCACATATCTGTTTGGAACTTTAGATTCTCCACTAGGAAAAAACCACCAGATTTCAGAAAATAATTGATTATGTCCGCCACAAGAAGAAGCTCTATATACATAATTAATATTATCAAAAACATAGTCGTGAACATCAGAATTAATTTTTTGAACTTGACCATCATAAATATAAAAAGAATTATCTCCCATCCAAGCTACAAAATTTCCAGTAGAAACCACAGTTCGCATAGATGAAGTTCTACAATTAACTCCTGCTTCTGTAATTCCATATAAAAGTGGCGCTCCTGTATAGTAAATTTTTTGAAGACCTGTTTCTGTAAAAGCCAAAACATCAGATCCGTAACGTATTCCACCCCTGACATTTCCGCCTGTTGTTATGTTTAAATCTCCTGCTGTATTTGTAGCCGAAGGAGTCCAAGTTCCAAGAGTTTCTCTAGAAGACCATTTTATCTGCTTTTTATCTAAACTGTTTCCAAAACAGAAGACGTGTCTTTCTTTACTAATTAAAACACCATTAACCCCTGTTGGTGCGTTAGCAATTAATGATGCAATGCTTGAAGGCGAAGACGGATTCCATTGATATACTTTTCCATCTGAGCCAGAATTTATAATTAATATTTCTCCAAAATTATCAAAAGAAATAGGTTTGGTGTCAAAAATTAGACCAGATTGAGAACGAGCATCACCAAAATCTTCCATCCCATATTCATAGGCGCCATAACCTAGTGGAGAAGACTGACCATCACCGACAAACCCAGAAGGAGTTATGTCATACCAGACATTATCAAATAAAACATATATTTTTTCACGCGTTCCAATAGCTAATACTTTTTTTGAACTATTTGTGGTGTAAGCATAAGCTCCAATCGGAGTTCCAACTAAAACAGTTTGTTTAAATTTTCTCCAACCGCCTACATTAGTTAAAAAATTATTTTCAAAACGGATTAAATTAGCATCAATCCAATTACCTTTATTCTGATAATCAGTTCCATTTGTTTTAATTCCCGCAGGTGGTGTTATTGGTAGTAAAGCCATATCTAATTATATCCTACTATCTATTTTCTTATAATGACTAAGGAGTTCATACCATTTAGGCTTTATATCTTCCCAAACAGGAAACTCTTTTATCTGTAATTCTTTTCTAACTTCATCTATTGGAGTTCTTAAATAACTATGCCAATCCACAGTTAAAAACCATTTTGTTTTTCTGCCATTTCTATAGCCTTCTTTGATTAATCTAAAAACACTAACGACAGGTGTATATTTTACTTTAAATAAAAAACTTCCTTGTATTTTATTTTTTCCAAAAGAATTTTTAAATGCTAAAAATAAACTAGCTAAACATATATAGAAAAAACTCCAACGAAACTCTTTACCTAATGTAAATGCTAAAACTGAAACTTCGGCAAGAGGAGTTGAATCAAGTTTATTTATACAATGAATAATATCATGTTCGTTTAAAACGCCTTGCATATAAGTAATATTTTTTTTGCCTTTTATTTGTGAAAGATTGTAATTTTTTTGAAATAAATCATCTGAATTATTTTTCCAAAAGGCTTTTAGTTCTGAGCCTAATGTACCTTTCTTGTAACGATATTTAAAAACAGAATCTTTTAAGTTTGCTTGTTTGTAAAATAGTTTTGAATATGGATTTTTATTAAATCTTTTTTTTAATCTTTCATCACATTTTTTATCCAGATCACTAACCATAGACATAACTAAATCTAAGTCTGTATTAATGTAACTTTTTGATGAGGTATAAGCTCTTAAAAATTTATAGGCTTTTATGATTTGCATATCATTACAACTCGACAAATTTTGTCACTAACATTTTTTACAAAACATTTGTCGCTAGATAATTTTTTACAATCGTATTGATTAAAAATATATTTAAAGTTTTCTCCGACAACATCTGGAGAGGGAACTGTTACTTCACATTGTTCTCCAACTAATAAATAATTAATATTTCCCTTTTTAGTTGTTTCGATTGATTGATTAGGTTGCAAGTCTACATTATAAAATTTATAACCATAATCATTTTGCAGACAACAAATAATAATTGTATCGTCTTGCATGGATTCAATACTTGCTTTGTCTGAGGATAATTCGTAGTTTGCTGATCTTTCTGTCCATTCAGTCACATAGCCATTCATATCCACTTCATAAGAGTATGTGCTATCTGTAATAGTTTTGCTTGTGTGGGAATCTTCTGGATTGTTAGCATACAATTCTTCTATCTTATCTATATCTTTTTGCTCTATTCCAGACGCTTCATTCCATTCATAAGAAATTTTTACCTTGCCATTCATAAACAAATAATTATTTAAAGATTTATTTATTTTGTAGTCATCAAGGTATTCTATTTGTTCAAATTTAGGCTGTTCATCAAGTTCGTGTCTGCTAACAAGTTGACCTGTTTTAGCTTTGAGAAAAGATAATTGAAATTCATTATCTATATTGATTGAAGATAGACTTTCAACTGTAAATTTCATTTATATTTCCTCTGCTTTAGTTATAGGAATTGTTTGACTAATTATATAAGGATTTAATTCTGGGGGTAATTCATTCGCATCTGTCTCTGGAATAATCCATTCTCCATCTGGCAGTTGGTGAATCTGTTTTAAATTTTTATCTTGATTTGTCATTATGTGTTTAAAGTTAGTGTGCCACTTGCTGTATGGTAAAATCCTTGTTGCCATTGCCAAGTAGTCATAGTTCCTCCGTTATAATGAATCAAAGCATTGTTTAAAACAAAGGTCTGAGTTGATCCTGAGGTTTCTGTGACAGTAACACTACTGATAACATTTTTTGCGTGACCGCCTGAGAGGTTTAAATGAAAGTTATTGCCTGACTTATCATTAGTTGAATAAGCACCTTGTATTGTAGCTGTTAAACCTTGTATGGCTACGGAACTATTATTGATACTACCAAAGCCTGCTGTAAATCCATCACCTATATAATAACCATAATAACTCGTTAAAGCAAAACCGCTAGATCCTGCTGTTATAGATGTAGAAAAAGAAGTAGGGGTAGATTGAGTTCCGTAAAATGTACTTAAATTAATCGTGCCTGAAGATGGAATAGAACCTGTACCAGAAGGAACATGACTACCACCAGCATAATATTCATTAAACCCAATCGGATTTGAACCACCAAATTCTGTTTGCATTTGAGCAAAAGATATTGCTCCACTTGAAGGCATTGCCATAATTAAGCTCCTTTAAGTTCGTTAATTTCAGCTTTTAATTCTTTGATTGCTTCTATGAGATAACCAATAGTATTGCCATAAGCTACGGATTTATATTCGCCTTCCTTAACTAATTCTGGAGCTACTTGTTCCATTTCTTGAGCTATAACTCCACTTGATAATTCTCCGTCTTTAGTAAACATAACTCCACGCATTTTAGACACTTTGTCTAAAGCATTATCAATAGTTGCAATATTATCTTTTAATCTTTCATCTGAATAAGCTGTAATGTTTCCTGTAGCAACAAAATCACCTGATAAATTATTTCCACTAAGAGATAAATTAGGCAACCCAACTTCGGCAGGAGAGTCAATCGTGCAATTAATAACAGTAGAAGATGCTCCTGTAAAAGATATCCCTGTTCCTGCTGTATAAGTTGTGTTTGTGTCAGTAGTTACATATCCCGCGCCATTCGTAAGCTGATTATTATTTGTAACATTTGTTGCCCCACTCGCAATCCCATCTAATTTAGTTCCATCTGTTGCAATATCTCTGCCATCAACAGTTCCTGTGACTGCAATATTTCCTGTTACAGTTACACCACCACTTGCTGTTTCTAATTTTTTAGAACCACCATAATAAAGTTCTACTGCTCCACCATTAGCACAAATAATATAGTTGGCATCAACTGCTCCATTAACTAATTGAAGGTCGTTTCCTGAAAGTCTTAAATGACCTGTTCCTTTATCTTGCACATAACTATGTGAACCATCATGGTAAATTTCTAAATCATCC
>JGI24004J15324_10000331_pt1 | contig 19213 bp, 27 predicted proteins | sample LinPmetageLP32_FD_15324 | JGI IMG/M metagenome (IMG submission 15324)
AAAGCTCTTTGGCTCTTAACAGATCTTCATGGTCTTCTGCTTTAAACTCTTTAAGAGCTGCAACGCGGTCTAAAGCCCAAGCGATCTGACGCTCTAACATGTCAGCGTCTAATTCCTTAAAGGCTTTGATGATTGGGTTATATAGCATTGGGTGCCTCCTTTGGCGTTACTGATTTGTTCATCTATTATTATAGATAGCACCGTGATATCGATTGTACAACCCCTAGAGGTAACATTTTGCAAGGAAACGAACAAATGTCTGATAACACTGCACTTTTTGTGAGGATCAGCCGGGAGTTAAAAGCTGATCTAGAGCGCGAGGCCAAGCGACAACGCCGGTCACTCGCATCTTTGGTTGAAGTTTTACTAGCTGAACAACTGTCCGAGAAAGACAGCAATGCGGCCTAGCAAATTCAAAAACAAGAAGGTTCAGCTCGACGGCTACACCTTCGACAGTCAGGCCGAGGCCAAGCATTACAAGTTCACACTGAAGCCGCGCCTTGAAGCCGGGGAAATCAGTCACTTAGAAATACACCCTCGCATCAGGTGTGAGGTAAATGGGAGGAAGATATGCGATTATTTAGCAGATTTTCGATACATCGATCTGATGGCGAAAGGTCCAGACGGGCAAGCTGGTTGCCGGGTAGTGGAAGATGTGAAGGGATTCAAAACAGACATCTACCGCCTGAAGAAAAAGTTAGTAGAAGGTTTATATCCAGGTACGAAGATTTGCGAGATATCGCCCCGTCTGTATCGGTCAGAGAAGTTGTAATCGCAGTCTGTGAACGCTTCAAGATTGAACCGCAAAGTCTGCTTGGACGCTTGCGTTTCAGAGAGTTCAGTCAGCCCCGACACATGGCCTACTTGCTGGCATATGAGCTGACCTATCAGTCACTGACTGACATTGGCCGGGCAATGGACCGGGATCACACCACAGTTTTGCACGGTGTAAGAACCATGCGCGTTGCCATGAAGAAATACCCGGAACTCCAGCAAGCCTATGACGATCTTACCCTAGCATTGAGGGCAACGCATGAAATCAGTGCTTGATATGTCAGTGGTAGAGCTTTGTGAGGAGCTGGCCCAGATCAGCGACAGAGCGTTGTACGTTGAAACGGTCAAGGCTACGCGCGCCACCAACGGACGGTATGTAAATGCTGCGCGGGGCAAGAAGCTAGGCTGGATAAATTACGCAAGCAGAGCTGAAGTTAAGCAAGTTCGCAACGTCTTGCACCTAAACGGCGGCAAATGATGACTGAAATGTTGCGCTTGTACCGCAGTGCAGCGGTTGGCTGGGAAACGGTCGCAGAGTGCGAAAGCTGCGTTGAGCGCTTTGGCGAATTGCGCGGTTGCTTGGACTGCAATGGGCGCGGTTGGCGTCAATTAACTGAAGATGAGGAGATAGAACATGAATCAGGGCGAAATGCTGCATGATTTGCAGCGATTACTAAAGGACAGGGCTGTTGCCCTCAATGAAACTCCCAACGGCAGGGCTGCCGTTATTGATGCTGAGATAATAGGTAAGCACGCTTTAAGCTGGTTTGAGGGCGATCCAAAAGTGGGCAGCGAGCGTTTAAGCACTTTTATTGACGAATCCCGCGATCTTATCGGCAAGGTTCAGCCATTAGTTGATAACGCTGATGAGCTTGGCGAAGCATGGGTTAAGGGGATTTGCAAAATAGAATCTGGATATGATGATTATAAAGGGAAAGGAAAAACCCTATTGGAACGCATTGACCACAAAGAATTAACCAGACACGCAATGAACGGTGGAACGGGATGGGGTCTGGCTAACAACATCAGAAAACAGGTTGATGAAATACACAAGCACGACAGCAACGAAAATGCACGCTACGCGGAAAACTTGTTAAAGACAGCCGGAGAAAGGTTTAAAGGCAAATTACATTGAGGGATTTAGGGCTATGAATCGCAGACACAAGGATGATTTTTACCCAACGCCGGTCCATGCCACCGCTGCCCTACTCAGCCGTGAGAAGTTTGGACCCGTGATCTGGGAACCCGCTGCCGGTGACGGTGCCTTGGCCGAGGTATGCGCAAAGGCTGGCTATGGCGTGATCGCCAGTGACCTCAATGACTATGGCTATTGCAAGGCCGGGGTTGATTTCCTTATGGAGCGCAGCTTGCCCGAGGCATTACACCCGGTTGATAGCATAATATCTAACCCGCCCTACAAACTGGCTGAACAGTTCATCAGCCACGCAATAGAACTTGGTGCCACCAAACACGCCTGGTTGCTGCGTCTGAGCTTCCTAGAGGGAATACAGCGTTATTGGGGGCTGTTCGCAATGAACCCGCCCTACCGCGTCCTGGTGTTTAGTCGGAGGCTGACCATCTGGCGCGGCGATGAGGACATTACAAGCACGGGCACGACAGCATATGCCTGGTTTATTTGGCATAAGGATCACGCCGATGACCCTCGGATAGAATGGATTAGTGATGCAGAAGAGGGAGAAATCAATGCACAAATATGAATTTAAGCAGTGCCTTATTTGCCCGGTGGACAAAAAGGAAATTGATTACCGCATATCATTGATTAGTGACTTTTGCATCATGGTTGAGGAGATTGAGGATTTCTTTAATTCATATCAGACAGAGGCTTTGCAAGAACAGCTTGTTCAAGATTTAAAAGACAAGTTTCCAACGGCAACTATTTGCGTGATTGCAACGCATGGGCGTGTGAGGATCACATCAAAAAAATGATCCATTATCACGGCACACCATTAACACCACGCGCACAATTGCTAACAATGGGCGGCAAGCATTTTTGCGTGTCTTTTGCTGATCATCGTGATGCGGATTTGTGTTTGCAAATTGGTCAGTCGGTAATGTGGGATAACGGCGCTTTCACCAGTTACCGGCAAGGCATAGAGTTTGACCGCAATGCTTTTTATAGGTGGTTAGAACCGTATCTAGGGCATCCGCATTGGGCAGTTATACCTGACATCATTGATGGAACCGTGGAACAACAAAAGGCTTTACTTGCTGAATGGCCGCACCCAAATGAATTAGCAGCTCCAGTGTGGCATATGGGCTTGACTATAGATTATTTGCTGTTCCTTTGTGACCGCCACACCAAGGTTTGTTTTGGTAGTTCGGGTCAATACTGGAAAGTCGGCGGCACTGCTTGGTCACACCGAGCTGACGAGGCTTTTAATGCGTTAGCAAAACGCCACAAGCATTTGCCGCACATTCATATGCTTAGAGGATTGGCGCTTGGCGGTGAGCGATGGCCCTTTGCCAGCGCTGACAGCGTTAATGTGGCGCGTAACTACAAAGATAGCGGAAACAATCCAGAGCAAATGGCAAGGCGCATTGACGGCGTACAGTGTCCAATCAACTGGGTGCGTCAGCCAGAAGTGCAAGAGTTGTTGTTTGGCGGGGAGTGTACCGGATAATGCAGAAGAGTAAGCTAACACCGGACCCGATCCGCGACGCACCAGAAGGCCACGGCGAAGGACAAAGCCCCGGACCATATTCAGCCCTGCCCGGCAGATCAACAAGAGACACGCGCTTCGTTAGGTTCCCGATGACGTTCTTTGTTCTGGCCTATTGTTGCAGTCACGCCAAGAGCTATTCAGCCACGTTCTGGGTCAATCAGCGCACCATCAGCAATGACCTCAACATCAGCCAGCAAGCAATCAGCCAGCACTTCAGGAAGCTCGTAGACTGGGGTTATATAGAAAAGCTACGCAATCAGGATTGTCGGCGTAAGTACGGCAAGAAGGGCGCCATGTGGCGCGTCGTATATGACCCGACAATGACCTGGAAAGATGTCGAGGCAATGTCACAACGACTACCAAAGACAGAAGAAGAAGAGCAACAAGCCATCCAGGACACGATAAACCAGGCAGCAAAAGGGGCAAAAGGACAACAGTCAAAGCGCAGAAAACAGCCTGTGGATAACTCAGTATCCAGTGATGCAACGACAAGCTCCAGCTTGTTGAAGGAGCATAGTAACGACAAGCCCCAGCTTGTATCAACCGACAAGGTGCAGCTTGTGAACAACAATACTACTAGAACTATGATGAAAGAGATAAACAAGAATGATTGTAGAAGGCTGTGTATAAGCTATGCACACATGGTCGATCAGCGATGGGGCGGTGGCTTTCGGTATGACCTCAGACAAGAGGAGCTGGCTGGTCAGCTTCTGAGCATGGGATACACAGTCGAAGGCTTTGTAAGGGATGCTGAAGCGTTCTTGGATTACCTGATAAAGAACAACAAGCAGCCAGTAGGAAGCCTACAGTACTTCGTTACCCGCAAACAAAAGAAGGACAAGCCTATCGATGCAGAAGGGTTGGTTAAAAAGCTAGCGGCGAGCATGAAGATGCCTTGATTGTACAAAGCCAAGACGGTCGTTTAGGATTTGTACACGGCGCCGATGACGCAGTCGCGCAAATAAAAAAAGGCACCTATACCCCTCCCCGGTCCGCCGTGCGTATAGGGGGGTCACACAAAAATATTTTGGCATTTAACGTGGAAGGATTTTTAAGATGAGAAAGAAGCTAATGCAAGCAAAGGACGTTCAGGGTCGCGACAAGCCTTTATGGTTAAACATAGGTTCGGTCTGGTTCAAGGATGACGGTTCGATCAAGGGCATCAAGCTGGATGTGTTGCCGTTGCCGAATGGTGAGGGTGAGATTTGGCTCCGGGCGTTTGATATTGAGGATGACGGGCAGAAACCCGATCAGGGTCAGTCTAATCAGCCTGGTCAGCCTTATTGATGGCTAGGCAGCAAGTACCGCCGGTTGGCCGGTTTGCTATGGGCGAGGTTAAGAAGCGGCTCAAGGGTAGCAAGCTGATTTATGACAATCGTGATGCCTTGGCTGAAGAGTTATTGCGGTTGGGGTCATCGAAGATCACTGACGTTGTTGACATTGAGGGCGGTACGGTTCGGCTGAAGGAGCTGGATGATATCCCGGATCATGCGTTAACGGCGATCAAGAAGATCAAGATAACCCCTACTCGTAATGGCGATCAGATAGAGGTTGAGATGATTGACAAGGTTCGGGTCTTACAGATGCTGGCGAAGAGTTCAGGGCTGTTGGATACGGAAAAGGAGGCTGACAAGCCTAGTGTTGTAGCTATTGAAATGGTGATGCCTGATGGAAAAGCAGATAAGGGTTGATATTAGCCTAGAGGATTTGGACTTGGTGTATGCCGCGCTGGAGGCTCATCAGCCGGTGCCTATCGATTTTTTTGGGAAGCCTACGCTTGGTATTGGTGACATGGGGCTATTCCAGGAGGTTCGGGATGTTTTGTTTAGGCTTAAAGAGCAAGATGATAGATGGGTGAGAGCGCAATGAGTGAGAAGCAGATACCTAGCGGTTTAAAGCTTGATTTCAGCGGGGCGCCGACGGTGGCCCAGTTCTTTAGGTCTGATGCGTTTGTGCGCGGGATTATGGGGCCGGTGGGTAGCGGGAAGAGCTATGCGTGTTGTGCGGAGATATTTCGCCGGGCGGTAGAGCAAAAGCCCTCGCCGCGTGACGGGATTAAGTATAGCCGGTTTGCGATCGTTCGTAACACGCACCCGATGCTGCGTACGACGACGCTGAAGACCTGGCTTGAGCTGTTGCCGGAGCATATCTGGGGGCCGGTAAAGTACTCACCGCCTATCACGCATCACATTAAGCTGCCGCCAAGAGAAAATGCGTCGGGTATCGATATGGAGGTGATCTTTCTGGCCTTGGATGATCCTAAAGATGTACGCAAACTGTTATCTTTGGAGCTGACCGGGGCATGGGTGAACGAGGCTAGAGAGCTTCCAAAAGCCGTTGTTGATGGCCTGACGCATCGTGTAGGGCGTTATCCTACGAAGGCTGATGGCGGTCCTACCTGGCGGGGTGTGATCATGGATAGCAACCCGATGGATGATGATCATTATTGGTATAGGCTAGCTGAAAAGGAGCGGCCCACGGGGCGGTTCCGCTGGGATTTCTTCCGGCAACCGGGCGGTGTACTGGAGGTTGATCTAGAGGATTTGCCGCAAGATATGCCTGAAGCGCAGGGCTATATTCACCAGGCTGGCCGGTGGTGGAAGACCAACCCCAAGGCTGAGAACCTGTCGAACTTGCCTGATGGCTATTATGACCAGCTCATGGGCGGCAAGAACCTAGACTGGATACAGTGCTATGCCCAGGGTTTATATACGTTTGTGCAGGAAGGACGGCCCGTCTGGCCTGAATATAACGATCAGATGATGGCTGATAACCTAGAGGCTGATCCGAATCTGCCGGTTCATATTGGCCTCGACTTTGGGTTGACCCCGGCGGCGATCTTTGCTCAGAAGCTACCCAATGGCCGGTGGCACGTTTTGCATGAGCTGGTGAGCTTCGATATGGGCCTAGAGCGGTTTTGCTCTATGCTCAAAAGCGATATAGAGGCACGGTTTTCCCGCATGGAAATATTAACCTGGGGTGATCCGGCGGGAACCCAGCGCGATCAAATCTTTGAAACCACCGCGTTTGATCACCTTAAGACGCATGGCATCCTTGCTCGCCCTACCGCGACTAACGAGTTCCGCACCCGGCGGGAGGCACTGGCAATACCGATGGGGCGGCTGATTGAGGGCAAGCCAGGATTTATGATTGACCGTCGTTGCCTCAAGCTGCGTAAAAGCCTCGGCGGTGGCTACCACTTCAAGCGCATAGCTATTGGAGCTGGGCAAGAGCGGTTCCGGGATAGCCCCAACAAAAACGAACATTCGCACGTTGGGGATGCGGCTGGCTACTGCTTACTTGGGTCTGAGCATAGGATTATGACCAAGCGGCCCAACCCGATGGGCGGCAGATCAGTGCAAGCAAAGGTGTTGGACTTTGATGTTTTCGGTTGATGAGCTGATTGAGGTTTGCCGCATCGATGCGTCGAAGTATCAAATGATACCGTGGATGCCGAGCCATTTGTACCTGTGTGATCTTAATGAGTTTGACCAGAAAACTATGGGCCTGTTCGCAGATTACAACAGTTATTTGCAGAACTATGCTGCTGCCGGAACAGCTTTTACCGTGCTTGGTAATGGCAAAATCCACGCCATGTTCGGTATGTGGCAATTGTGGCCGGGTGTTGCTGAAGCCTGGCTGATACCCTCAAAGCATATCGATAAGAAAACGATTGCATTACACCGTGGAGCTTTGCGGTTTTTTGAGTACATAAGTAACGAAACAGGAATAAAACGGTTACAGTTCACAGTTCATTCACAAAATGTTCGGGCAGACAGGTGGGCGCAACGATGTCATTTTGAAAAAGAGGGCGTGTTGAAAAACTACGGTCCTGACGGTTCTGATTATTTTATGTATGCGAGGTTATATTGAATGGGCAGTTTATTCTCGAAGCCAAAAAGGCCACCACCACCTGATCCGGCCATTGCTGAAAACACGAAAAAAAGAGAAGAGCGAGCGGAGCGAGAATCGTCAGACACCCGGCGCAGAATGGCGGCAAGGGGTGCGGCCCGTCGCGGTGCCAGGACTATGTTGATGGCTGGCGATCCAACCGCTGCGTTTGGTGAGGGAAGGCAAACATTAGGCAGAACACTAGGTGCCGGTAGGAACCCGCGAGGCTAATGAGTTTCAAACGTAATCCAAAGCATAGGAGCGAAAATGTACGGCAAGAAAATGGCTTCGCGTCCACTGTCTCAGAAAGCGACAAAGATGAGCAAGATGAGAAAGATGGCAGCGAAGAAAGTGGGAAAGAAGAAGACTAAGGAATATGGTAGCTAAACGCTTTCAGAACCCGTCAGGTGGCCTCAATGAAGCTGGCCGGAAGCATTTCAAGCAAACCGAAGGGGCTAATCTTAAACGCCCTTTGAAGACCGGCACTGATCCCCGCCGCATATCGTTTGCTGGTCGGTTCGCCGGGATGAAGGGTGCAATGAAAGATGACAAGGGCAACCCTACCCGGAAGGCACTTGCCCTAAAAGCCTGGGGGTTTGGCTCAGTAGAAGCGGCCCGTAATTTTGCGAACCGGCACAAGAAAGCGTGACATGGCTAATCTAAGCGTCGAACAAATCAAAAAGCGTTATAAGAAATCAAACACGCATAAAGAGCATTGGCGTTCGATCTACGAAGAAGCCTACGAATATGCTCTGCCAATGCGAAATCTTTACGACGGATATTTTGAGGGCAAGGTTCCCGGCCAAAATAAAATGAAGCGCGTGTTCGATAGCACTGCGATTCACTCAACAGCCCGGTTTGCTAACCGTATTCAGTCAAGCTTATTTCCTCCCCAGCGAAGCTGGTGCCGCTTGCAACCGGGTGACGATATCCCGCAAGCCAATAAGGTAGAAGCCCAACAAGCCTTGGATTTATACGGCCAAAAAATGTTTGGCGTGATGATGCAGTCTGGCTTTGATCTGGCTATGGGTGAGTTCTTACTTGACCTAGCGGTTGGTACCGCCGTCATGCTGATACAGCCGGGCGATGATGTTACACCAATAAGATACACTGCCATTCCTAGCTATCATGTGGCATTTGAAGAAGGGCCAAACGGCACCGTTGATACCGTATACCGGCGGCTAAGACGGCCATTCCGCTTGCTACAGCAAGAGTTTCCTGATGCCAACATTCCCGAAGAGCTGATCAAGAAATATCAGGAAGACAATGCTGAAGACATAGATTTATTGGAGGCCACCTACACCATCAATGGCGAGATTGCTTACTGTCTGGTGACGATGGATGAAGACATAAAGCTATTGCACCGTGATCTAAAATCTTTCCCGTTTGTCATTAGTCGGTACATGAAAGCATCTAACGAGCGGTATGGCCGGGGGCCAGTTCTTTACGCTCTACCTGACATTAAGACATTAAACAAGGTTGTTGAATTAACTCTGAAAAATGCCAGCATATCTATTGGCGGCGTGTTCACGGCTGTTGATGATGGCGTTCTAAATCCTCAGACCATATCGATTGTACCCGGTGCCGTCATTGGCGTTAGTTCAAACGGTGGGCCGCGCGGCCCCTCCCTTGCCCCGTTGCCCAGGTCTGGGGATGCCAATCTAAGCCAGATCGTTGCTAATGATCTACGCACCAACATCAAAAAGGCATTGCTTGATGAAAGCCTGACACCGGAAAACATGAGTGCCCGATCTGCTACAGAAATCAATGCAAAGCTATCTGAGCTATCCCAGAACCTTGGCAGTGCTTTTGGCAGATTGATATCTGAGACAATGTTTCCGATTGTTCGGCGTAGCCTGGAGCTAATGGATGAAATGGGCATGATTGACTTGCCGCTAAAGGTCAACGGCCTAGAGGTGCAAGTTGTGCCCGTCAGCCCACTGGCTATGGCAAATAATGCTGAAAAGCTACAAGAGGTCATGCAGTTTATGCAGATTGCACAAAGCCTCGGACCGGTGGGTCAAACCCTGATTAAGATGGATGCGGTTGGAGATTACATAGCTGATCAGCTTGGCATCCCTGCCCAGCTCCGCACCACCCCACAAGAACGCCAAGCCATGCAACAGCAAATGATGGAGATGGCTCAGATGGCGGCAGAACAACAAGGAATGGTTGAACAACCACAAGCGGCAGAATAATGGATCAAGCAGAAAAAATTCGCAGTATCAACTCGCCCGGATGGGATGGTCTTGAAACCGATGCACCAATACGCCTTGTTAATCAGGATCACCAACGCGACACCGATATACAATTCAAAAGATGTTTTGAGACTGAGGCTGGGGCCAAGGTTCTGGAATATCTCAAATCAGTTACTGTTGAGCAACCGGCTTGGATGCCGGGGGCTGATGCTTCTTTTGGTCATGCACGGGAGGGTCAGAACAGCATAGTGCGTGAAATATTGCAGAGGATGAAAAGAGCCAATGAGCGATGACGATAACCAACAGACTCAGGAACAACCGGCTGAATCCCCGGCTCCTGATGGGTTGATGGCCCAAGCCGCTTTAGCACAGGAAGAAGACAATGTCGAAGATGAAGGTATCCCCCACCTCGCGCAAGACACCGAGCAAACTGCGGGGGAGGATGAGGACGAAATCTACGAAAGGCCCGACTGGTTCCCGGCAAAACATTGGGATGAGAAAGAAGGCCCGGACCTAGAGGGCTTAGTTAAAAGCAATCTTGAGCTAGAAAAAAAGTTTCATCACGGCGATCATAAAGCCCCAGCCGACGGTCAGTACAATACTGAGGTTTTAACCGAAGCTGGCTATGAGCTTGATGACCCAGTAGTTTCTACTTTCGTAGACTGGGCAAAGAAATACGGTATTAATCAGGAAGCCTTTACAGAACTAGCTGGTTCTGTAGGCGGGATTGCTGGTGAGGCCGGTCAACAAATGGCCCTTGATCTCAAAGCGGAGCATCAAAAGCTGGGCAACAATGCTGATGCCATTATTAAATCAAATATGGAATGGTCTAATGGTTTGCTCACCAAGGGCGTGATTTCTGAAGAAGAGCGCGAAGAACTTGATATGTGGGGCGGGTCAGCCGCTGGGCAGCGGATGTTGCAAAAGATTCGTAACATGACCGGCGATTTATCAAAAATACCAGTTGCTGATGTGGCCGAGGCTGGCGAAAGCGAAGATGAGTTTAAGGCTAGAATGTCAAGCATCATGTCAGAACCGGGCTATGCCAACGACAGAAAAAAACAAATGGCTGTCGAAAGCGAATTTCACAAACGATACCCAACACGTTAAAACTATTTCTCCAGAACTTATGGGGCTTCGGCCCCATCTTTTTTGTCCAAAGACTAAATGTACCCACTAGGCTATTTACAAGCTACAGCTTGTAGTATATTGATGATTGTGACTGATAACCCAACAAGGGCCGGTCTGGCGTGTAGAAATACACCGTGCGCGACGCTCGCGTAAGCCAGAGGCCGGGATCACTCCCGATAACCTACAAGGCGTAAGTTTTGTGTGTTCAATCAAGGAGTGACAATCATGTCAACAAATCTATCTCCAGCGTTTGTTCAGCTTTTTGAAGCAGAAGTGCATCAGGCCTATCAGGCCAGTGCAGTGCTTCGCGGGGCTGCCCGGACGCGCACGGGGGTTGTCGGTGATACCGTCAAGTTCCCGAAGGTGGGTAAGGGTACAGCGTCAGTGCGTACTCCGGCCACCGATGTCGTGCCCATTAACGCCAGTTTCAGCCAGGTTTCTTGTAGCCTTTCTGATTTTGTGGCATCAGAATATTCCGATGTGTTCAATCAAGCCAAAGTCAACTTTGACGAGAGGCAAGAGCTTGCCGCTGTTGTGGGAAGTGCTATCGGCAGGCGTGAAGATCAGATCATTATTGATGCCCTGAACGCAGCTTCGGCTGGTACTACAGTTGCTAAAACAGTGGTGACCACTGGCTCTGCCGCCGCATCAAATCTGAATGTCGGTAAACTACTTGCAGCGAAAAAAGGGCTGGATGCTAAAAANGTTCCGCCAACGGATCGACACATAGTCGTCCACGCCAATAACTTGGCTGGGTTGCTGGGTGACGAGCGTGCCATTTCAAGCGATTTCCAGACGATTCAGGCTTTGGTAAACGGCAGCGTAAACACCATGCTCGGTTTCCAGTTCCACATTGTGGGTGATCGTGATGAAGGTGGCTTGCCGCTGGCAACTGCTGATCGTAGCTGTTTTGCTTTCCATCGTTCAGCTCTAGGCTGCGCTGTTGGTATCGCACCAAAGACAGAAATCAACTACATCCCAGAAAAAACGTCTTTCCTTATCACAGCGATGCTGTCGATGGGAGCCGTTGCCATCGATGTCGATGGTATCGTTGACGTTATCTGTGAAGAATAGGAGGACTGACAATGGCATTTGCAAGAGCGGGTTGGAACCCAATCGGTGGTCAGTCTAAAAAAGGTACTGCACCGCAACTATTCACCTACACAACTACAGACACTGTTGCGACGCTTAATACCGCCGCATATTTCAATGATGTGTCTGATGATGTTTCTGTTGGTGATATCATCATTTCGGTCACAAGCACTGGTGGCACGTTGGCATCGTCAATCCACACTGTTGCATCCAACGCATCAGGGGTGGTCGATGTAACCGATGGAACCACTATCGCGCAAACCGATAGCGACTAAATGAGTGGGGCGGGTTGCCGCCCCCTCTTCTCTTTTGGAGGTGTTAGATGGCCGTCGGCGATACTGATGTTTCAATATGTAACAAAGGTCTGTTGCTTTTAGGAGCCGAGGCTATAACCTCATTTTCAGATGGTACACCCGCCGCCCAGGCGGCTTCGTCTATCTATAAAGAAATCAAGCTACAAACATTTGGCCTCTACCGCTGGTCCTTCACGATAGCCAAAACACAGTTGGCACAAGACAGCATTGCCCCGGCGAATGAATATTCAAAGCAATATCTGTTGCCAAACGATATGGTGACCGGGGTGCCGATTGCGGTGCGAACCAGTAGTGCAGCCGGTGCGGGATTGTTTAAGGTATGGGAAATAGCGCAGTCAACCGCTGGTGGCGCGGTCCTGATTACTGATGCTACAGAAATTCATATAGATTATCAAAAGGCTGTCAGTGAGGGTCTGATGCCGACATATTTCGTTCAGCTTCTTGCCTACCAAGTCGCTTGGCACCTGGCTGAGATTATTACCGATCAAACACAAAAGTCTGAATATTGGCGGTCTGTTGCCCTCGGCACTGCCGCTGAAGGGTTCCGGGGTGGATATTTCCGGCAAGCAGCGAACATTGATGCTGGAGGCCAGACACCGTCGGTCATTGGGGATTATTTGCTTACGGACGTTAGATGAGCCGGATACAACAATATCAATCGTCATTCACTATAGGTGAGCTTGATCCGCTGCTGCGGGGCCGGATTGACTTGCAGCAATATTATAGTTCAGTTGACCTGGCTGAGAACGTCATCTTTGAGCCACAAGGCGGTTTCTCTCGCCGTCCAGGCCTACGGTTTCTGACTGATCTAACGAGCGACAACGCTGCCAACGGAACAATGCTGATCCCGTTTGAGTTCAGTACCGAGCAATCTTTTATGATTGTGGCAACAGCATTTAACACAACGTCAACCATTCGGTTTCGGTTTTACGCCAACAACACATTGCTCACCAACATCAATGGCAGCGGTAACAGCTACCTCGATTACTCGGTTGGTACACTGTATGTTGTCAGTAATTTTGACATCAATAAACTATATTACACGCAGTCCTCCGACACGCTGATTTTAGCCCATGAGAATTTTGCACCGTTTAAAATCTTGCGCGGTACTAACAATACGACTTGGACAATATCAGCCCTCACCTTAACCGTTCCAAAAGTTGCATTTACTACTAGTCTAGCAACTCCGTCGGGCACGATTACACCAGATGCAATTGACGGCACTGTTAAAATTACCGCCAGTTCAAGCATTTTTACAAGCTCTATGGTAGATCAATATATCAACGTGACTAATGGTTTTGGCCGCGCCAGAATAATCCAACACAATAGCGGCACAGAAGTTCTTGCCGTAACAGAAATCCCATTTTTTAGCACGGACGCGGTTGCTTCTGGCGATTACAATATAGAATCAGGTTATGAAGATGCCTGGGCTAACAGTCGCGGCTGGCCTCGCACTTGCACATTCCATGAGGGCCGCTTGTATTTTGGCGGCAGTGCTTCACTGCCCACCACTCTATTCGGCAGTAAGGTATCAGACTTTTTTAATTTTAAGCAGCATGAAGCTCTTGATGATGATGCCATACAAGTCAGCCTTACCACCGATGTTGTCAACGCAATCACCGGGATTAGAGCTGGTAGAGACTTACAGATATTCACAACAGGCGCGGAGTTTTTTATACCGCAAGCTGATCTTGACCCAATCACACCATCGAACATAACGGTAAAGTCAGCCACCCGGCGCGGCTCCAAGTTTGGCATCAGGCCACAAGCTGCTGAATCCGGCACTCTATTTATACAGCGACAAGGCAAAGCGTTGCGCGAAATGTTGTTCTCAGATGTTGAGCTTTCCTATGTGGCAAACAATGTCAGCTTGCTATCGAGCCATATGATAATCGATCCTCAAAGAATGGCACTCAGAAGCGCAACAGACACCACCGAGGGCGATCTGTTGTTAATCTTGAACGGAAGCAGTACGACAGGATATAGAAGCAGCTCAACGGGCTTCACGGGCACTATTGCCGCTTTCATGCTTAATCGCGGTCAACAGATTGTAGCACCTTCTAGTCTGTCAACCGACGGTGACTTTGTTGATGTGGGCGTAGAACTGGCAAACATTTATGTGATTTGTAAGCGAACAATCGGCGGCAGTGCAAAATATTATCTGGAGGTGTTTGACGATGATCGCACAACTGATGCTGGTATTCAGTACTTTTCCGGCGCGACAGCCCCGGATCAAAGTTTGCCCGGTTCAACCACTGCGGGTTCCCTCTCCCACCTTGAAGGCAAAACGGTCAAGATAATCCGAGATGATATCGTTGACACTGATCAGACAGTGGCTTCTGGGAATGTAACGATGGGCGGCACTGCCTCTTCCTATGCCGAGGTTGGATTAAACTACACTGTGACTGTGAAGACCCAGCCGTTTGAGCCTCGACTATCGTCGGGCACAGTTCAGGGCCAGCGACGGCGTATTCTGGAAATCACGCCAATTTTGTTTAGAGCGCAAAACCTTACCTTGAATGGCAGAGAAATCTCGCTGAATAGTCTGCCGATTAGTGGGGCTGGCACCGTGCCTACATTTACTGGCACAAAAAAAACACAAGGCTTCCTGGGATACAGCCGGGATGCACAGATAACTATCTCTCAAAACCAGCCAGTATTTTTTACGGTACTAGCATTGGATTACAAAGTTAGCGTGGGGCAATAAAATGGGTGCAACAGCATTAGCAGTCGGGTCAATACTTTCGGGGGTACTAAGTGCCGTCGCGACGATGAACGCGGGAAAGGCAGCTCAATATGCAGAAGAGGCAAAAGCTGAACAAGCAGTGCTTCAAGGCAATATACAAGCTGTCAACTATAAAGTAGAGGCAAACGAAAGCTTGAAAAATCTAGAAAAGGTTTTGGCGGCGAACACAGCTAGGGCATCGGCTGGCAATATTAGCCCTTTTACGTCCGGCGATACCCCATCACTCATTGCCAGATTAAACACTCGCGAAGGTGTCAACCAGTTCACGGTAAGCCGTGATAACGCGACGATGGCTGTAAAGATGGCTAAATATCAATCAGATCAACATATAACAGCCGGTCAAAATATGAGGAAAGCAGCAAACGCACAGGCGTTTATCCAACTTGGTCAAGGCTTCTTGAAGGGAGCTGAAATAGCTCCGGGTCTTTTTACTGGTGGGGCAACAACATAAATGGCAGAGCAAGTCAGATTAAAAAGTAGGCTTACTCCGCTTCGGGTTCCGCGAGTTAACTTTGTTGGAGCGGAGGCGCAGACGCGAGGCTTTAGCAATATAGCTCAAAGCCTTGCCCGAATGTCAGATTTTCTTGGACAGCAAGCTCAGAGGGCGGCGGTTGTTGAAGGGGCCGAGTATGGTGCAAGAAATGCACCTACCCAAAAACAGATTCAAGAAGCAGCGGCAGACGGCGCATCACTTGAGCTGCCCGGTGATCAGACCACGGTCTATGGCAAAGCTGCCAGAAAGGCTGCGTTATCGATTGCGTCTGATGAAATCACCGCATTGGCTAGCAACAAAGTAACTAGGATTAGTTCTATATTTAATGCACATCTTGAGGGTGCCTTGTCTGAAGAACAACAGGCCGCAGCCCTCGGTGAACTAGGCATTGATGACTTCAATGTTGATAGCCTGGCAACCGCTCTGGATACGGTATCCGCTGGCTATGGTTCGGTTCTTGATGAACAATCCCCGGCTGTTGCTCGTAGGTTCCGCGCTGAAATGGGCATTTCCAATAACGCTATCTGGTCAAAGTATCTAGATAACTACGTTACCAAACAAAACGAAAAGCTAGAATTTTCAGCAAGAGATGCACATCAGAAAAGTTTTACTGTTACAAGGATTGGTGCGCTACTGGAAACGGCTGACGGCAATACATCAATTGATGCGTTGAGAGGTAGCGAACTGAGCAAAATGTCTCCGTATTTGACCGGCTCAGAAATAAAAACATTCTTAGATAACATGGACAGTGCGATCAAAGATGCCGCGACAAAAACTGTTGCTGACGGCACGTTTGCCACTGACAGGCCGACTTATAACATTGGCATGATCTCCCAAGGGAAACTGACCAATTTACCACTTGCTGTTCAGAACGGCATCAAAGAGCTGCGTGACCAGGGTATGTCTTTTACCGATATCGGTAAGTCTTTGCGTGAAGAGCGAAATGCTCAACTCGATTTTGCAGATGCAGAACAAAAACTAGCAAACGATCAGGCAAAAAATAATGAGCCTGGGGCTATAGCTCTGGTTCGCAAATCTATGGCAATTGGTGACAATATTGGCTTTGAGCGAGAAATTGCTTTGCTGCGAGGGATCAATCCAGAAAAGGCACAAGAGCTGGAAGATAAGTATAACGATGCTGGCCGCATACGCACGGTATCTGATCCAGAAATCAAAAAGATTGTACAGAACTTAGCGGCAGCGGATGACTTGTCGTTTGATGACATTGATAAATATGCTGACGGTCTAACGCTCAAAGAACAAAAAGAATTGAATGACCTTGTTGACAGCCAAGAAAGTCAGGAGCTTGCGGCTGCTAAAGATATACTCTCAGCCTTTGATTTGCCGCCGACTTACACTGTTATAAAAGAGAATGATGAGAATTTTGACAAGGCTCAAATAGCAAGAAAAGGAAAGGCAGAACTTACGCGGAGATTTCAAGACGCAAAAAGCAAAGGTCTGGATTTTGACGGCATAGCCATAGCGCAAGTTATTGAAAAAAACATTAGCAAAGATTTTAAAATTGTAGAAATAAAGCTCAAAAAACAAGCGGCAGATAAAAAGATCAGTAATGTGAACCAGATACAAAATGACCTGAAAAATGCAGACAGACCGTTTACTATTTTTGCAAACGATGATTATGACGGCGTAATAAATTACTTAAACGAACAAAAAATATTGCGGCCCAATCAACGTGACCCCGGCATACCAAGACAAAACGATGCAATAGATGCACAAATTAAAACTATTAGAACATACTTAGAGGCACTGTAATGGTTGATTTGTTACAAGAAAGACGGGCCTCGCACCAAACCAGACAAGACGCTCACGAGATTGTCATTAATGAGGGTGGTGCCTATACCACCACGCACCCGATGCTGCGAGTGGATGTTCCAAGGGTTGAGGGTCAGGCTTTCTACCCCGGCGGTGATGCACCCAAGAAAGAATACACCGGAACAGCTATGGAGCGTATCGGTGAATCTCTTGAGGATGGCGCACAGACTGTGGGTAGCATGGCGGTTGGCACGGCGGCTGGCCTTGTTGGATTACCCGGCGATGTAGCCTCTCTCATTGGCGGCCTGTCTAGCTTGCTGTTTCCCGGCGATCAGGGCCGCATAGAGGCCGCTACAGAAACCATGACCAAGATATCTGACAGCATAGGATCAGAGCGGTTTCTGGGGATGTATACCGACTTTATAAACAACCAGGCTGATCTCAGCCAAGAAGACAAACAGATGATGCTGGACGCTGCCGAGGTTGGATCGTTCATGTCGATCCCCGGAGCTGGAGCGGCAGCAAAAGGCAGTAAGGATGCAATTCAAGAGGGCATGGTCAAAGCTGGACAAGCTGCCGATGCGCGGATTGCTGAACGCGCGACTGATACCGGGGTGACGCTTGCGGCTGGGGCTGACCCGATGCCAGCGATTGACGAAACATTGTCAATGATTGGACGCAGTGTAAGGCCATCAACAGAAGAAATGAAAACGGTCCTAGACGCTAGGGCAGAGCAAATGAAACTGCCGGTTGCTAAACGAACTCAGCCTAGAACAGATCAACCACTGTTTGATTTGGACTACGCAAAGACAACCGCACCACAAAAAGAAACGCCAGTGCCAAGGGCACCGGAGGGCAAGCCTCTTCCCAAATTCAATAGAGGTGCTAAGGTTATTGAAATGTCAGATCAAATCGCCGATGTTTTGGCAGAACGTGCCAAACCATTTGTTGGCACTAATGTACAGTTTTTTTATCATACTGGGCCGATCATAGACAAAGCCGTTTCGCTTGGCCTACCTGAAAAAACCGCCAGAGCGCAGCTCAGAAAATTCGCAGAAAATTATGCGGCAACAAGCCCACGCACAAAAACAGAAGATAATTTAAGAAGCGCAAGCATTGTTACAGCGAAACAAAAAGCTGGCCTCCAACTTTCCGACATTATTGGCCCCGGCGGTGACGGTATTAATGAAAAAGGTTACCCCATGATGATTGGCCCCGGCGGCATACATCAGCGTCTAGTAGATGACGCAGCAGCCGGTGGTTTTAATTTTAATACGAACCCGAAGCCAGCAACATTTGTTGAAAACGTGTCAGGTAACTTTGCCGGTGTAACAGCCGACACGCACGCCATCAGAGCTGTATTTAGTGCTATGAATGAAATAGAACCTGGCTCAGTGCCTATACAATTTATAGGCGGCAAAACCGCTGCAAAAACAAAAGAGCTTCGCGCTCAATATGAGGCAGACCCATCATCTTTAAATGTGGCAAATATGATTGACGATACACTTGCAAGCCAAAAAATTGATGGTGAAAGTGTACAAACTGAATATGCGATATTTAGCGACATTTATAAAAAGGTAGCAGAAAAGCTANGCGTTCAGCCAGCCGAAGCGCAATCGTTGTCATGGTTTGCTAACGGCGAAAAAACCGGGCTAGGGTCAGCTCCTAAAACAATCGTTGAGTTAATTGATGAGCGGGTTGACGTTACGGCTCAAGCGCTGAACCAGTCAAAAGATGATGTGTTCAAAAAGTTTATGCAGGGGTCAATTCCATTGCTATCTATAGGCGGCGTAACTTTGCTTGACACCGGGGCTGCACAAACAAATATGGAGGCGGCTGATGGTCAAGATACTTAAAGAAGGGTTTAAATCATTAGCAGAAGCCACTCGCAAAGCCGAGGATAGAGCGCACGGCATGAAGGTGCCGGACAATGACGTTACCAAAACGCAAAGCGGTGACCTTGTTATCAAGGCAATGCCAAACGAAGAACTCCAGCTCCTGAATGAATCACTGGCTAAAAACGCTGGCATCAGCAAAGGCTTAAACCTGGGCCGTATCGGTGACATATTTGAGCTAGAGGGCTTCAACGACATTGTGTTTAATGTTGCTGATGGTGA
>JGI24004J15324_10000333_pt1 | contig 19157 bp, 34 predicted proteins | sample LinPmetageLP32_FD_15324 | JGI IMG/M metagenome (IMG submission 15324)
ATCGTTAGGTGTAGGTTCTGCCGCTTCTACTTCGTCAGCCTTTTTCTTAATAGGAATGCAGTTAGGGACTTTACGACCATTTTTCATTTTCATACCGTATTGTTCGTAGCCTGATGTGCATGGGTCATCAGCACTTTTAGCCTCAACATCCTCATCATTACAACCGCATCCACATGGGCTACCATCTTCTGCTTCAACCTTTTTTCCACCACGCCATTGTCTACAAGACCAATAACGTGCCTTCCATTTTGGACCGGGTGTGTTACATTTGTGCCTTGCACGAAATGACTTCCTTCTTGCGGGGTCATCTCTTTTGATTTCCATATTAGGGTCGCCAAATCTTACTATAACTACAGTGCCGCTACCATTCTTAGTATATACTGCAAACTTTTTAGCCCCACCCTTTGTTCTAAAGGGTTTATTGAGACTTACAGTGCGGCCTTGATATTCTGCCGCCGAAACATCTTCTTCATCCCATTCTTCGTATGCTACTACTTCGCCACTACAACCGCATCCGCACGACATGGTTTTTTAATTTAGGGTTTGTCTTATTAATCTATTCTAGTATGCCGGATTGTTTTAGGCTTTCTATCAAATCTTTATAAAATGAGTAATCAGATAAAGTGCATATTGGTTCTATGTGGGTATCACCTATAGTGTAATTACTATAGGCTTTAGGACTTACATAAACTTTAAAGTCCTCATTAATATGAGTATAGTTATCTTCTACTCTAACAATAATATAAAATGGTTCTTTTTCTATTATCTCTCCGGTAATACTACTACAAGTAATTAAGTTAGGGTCATAAAAAGGGCTTGTTTCGTATGCGGGTGTAACAAAAGGCACAAGAAAAATAGACATCATACATATAGCAATAAACTTTTCTATCGCTTCGTCTTTGTGCATTATCCCCACTTTTCCGTGTCAAGGGCCATAAAGGAAATAGCAATAAATAATAATATACAACAGACTTCGTTAAGTGTCATACCACTAGGTTACTCTAGTGTTTTATGATTATTTACTTTTAGGGGCTTTAGTAATTTGAAACGCTTCCATATCTAAAGTATGTTTTTGTTGCATAGATTCCATATCTAAATCGTGTTGTAATTTTAATTCTTCTAGTTTACGAGTGTGATTTTTTGAAGCATTTGTAGATTCTACGTCAGCATTTAGTCTGTCAGGTAATACTGCTATTTTAGCACTTTCTTTACCCTTAAATAAATCTAAGACACTTGTTATGATAAGAAGTGCCGGACCACCTAATAGACCAATAACTGTCAATTGTGAATCTGATATATCACGTTGTTCTACAACGCTGTAATAAGATGCCGAAGCCGCTATAATAACCCAAGCCATAACTACGCCTGTTCCAAACATTAGCATAAGTGTTTCATTAGGATTTGACATTTTTGGGCTACTCATAACCTTCCGTTGTTCGGGGTGTCTTTTAAGCATTATTGATGCAACAGCACCTAAACCTGCTAAAACAAGGCTATATATCGCAAATTGTAATTCCGGTATCATATATCTTCCTCACTAGGTGCGCTTTCTTGCTCATTTTCTCTAGGTAGACTTCCTACATCCGCAGGTTTTTCTATTTCCTTTCTGTCGTCGCCTTCTTTACCTATTTCCGGTAAGTTTAGAATATCAAGCGATTGGTTAAGTGTAAGTAACCCGCCATCGTAACCCATTGTTACTCTTTGCATAACATTTAGTGGGGATTCCATATCCATAGCGTCAAACTTAATAGTAGGCAAATCTTGTCGCCTATAGGTTATACCTAATAGGTCTAAGTGCATCATAAATAACTGTATTGCAGACTCAGACAATATTTTGTGCATACGACTAATTGCTTGAACGGCCCAAAGGTTTGCGTTAAATGTTGCGGCAAAAGTAGAACCACGTTCTTGACCTGCGGCTACTCTAGGCACTTGTAATACTGCCGCAATATCCGCATTTATGCTATCTAGGAAATCCGCACTATTAGGCATTGTGTTACCTAAATCTACGTGATGTAGATTAACGTAATGTGGTAATACAGGTATTTGGTCGCCTCTTAAACCTGAAAATAAACTAATTACCTCATCCATAATAAATGACAATCTTTGTGATTGTTCAACGGGGTCTTGTATATGTTCAATAGCGGATTTGTCAATAGTAATGTATTGTTTAGTCATAGCATCCTCTAAAGATATACGATTATTCATACTGTTGTATTTCATGCGTATTGCTTGCTTTAATGCTGAGAAACGTGATGCGCCCCATATACCATAAGTTTTTCTGCCTTTGTTATCTGTAAACCAATTAGAACGGAAATCAACCTTTATGTGTAATATTTCTTTTGCGGAAATAGCAACTTCGTAAGGTGATGTTTCACGCATGATATATGTTCTTGGGTTAATTATAGGGTTATCTTCATCAGCAACGAAGTAAGAACCTACGCCACCTCTTTCATCAACAATAGTTATTTGTTTGATAGGAAGGCTTTGTAGACCTGTAACACCTATTCCTTGTTTACCTACTATTTTGTTAATGTCATTACCGTAGACCATCATGTTACGCATAGAGTTAATCATAATGTCATCAAAATCAAGAGTATCTTCTACAAGAGTTTGTATAGCGTTACGGATTTGTGCATTTCTACCTTTAGAATAATTAATTTCGTAATTATTAGCCGTGAGTGATACAGCACGAACTGCACCATTTAATTCCGGGTCTAACTTCAACATAAGGTCATACAAATCAAACTCATTGTCAAACTTGCTGTCTTGTCTTAGTTTTTCGGTATCTCTAACAATATCGGGTATTCCCGCAATCGCTGAAAACTTTTCGTTAGTAGATAACGCTATTCTCTTCGGTTCTACGGGTTTTTCTACACTTCCGGTTAATCTTTGCCACAAACTTCGCTCGGCCATGTAATTACGAGGTTTGCGTCGTTTTATAACACTTTTTGCTCTTTTTCTTAATTTTTTTTATTTTTTCGGGATATTACAAAATTAATAAAACGCTGTACTGCGCCAATTCTTTCTATTTATTTTATTTCTTCTATAGTATGGATGAAGTTAATAACTAAAAGAGTAGTAAGTAGACAGGGCCGCCGCCTACCCATACTAAAGAAAGAATAAATTAATTCAAACATAGGCTTTTAGTAAAGCGTTTTTTTAATTTTGTTGTATGTAGAATCAATAAAATAAATAAGTATTATAAGACGATATGAGCAGGGCAATACAATGGGAAGGTATCAAGGGGGCTACGGCCTCATAGAAAAATACGCCAAAGATAGAACTTTTAGAAATAATTCCGAGTTTGCTCGGTTTTTGCATGAAGTCGAGCCATCATGCTCGGTAAACGGTTGGAGATGTAGAATACAAAGGTGGGCTAAACAAGGCAACGACTACAAAGAAACAGAAACTACTAATTTGTCTGTAAATAAAATAAGAGTTTACTATGATAAAGCAAATGACACTTATTTGACGGTGTTAGATGCACTAGGTGGTGAAATGGTTGCTATTGATGGTAACAAACACAGAAACATGAAAAAAGATTATTCGGATGACGGTAACGGTTTGTCTGCAACAGATTTGGCTAGAAAGTACGGAATACCTACAGGTTGGATTAAAGAATACATAAGAGTCAATGAATGGAATCACGGTATGGACATTTTTACCGATGAAGAAGTTATGACAAAGACTACTGATGATTTAGTAAATGAAACTCTTGCTGTTAGACGTATGCAAGTAGCAGAAAAAGTAGAAAGTAAGCGTTGGGCTGATATAGAAAAAGATGCTAACGCATACAGGGCTTTTAGCAATACAATTCTTAATGAGTTTCTTACTTTAATCCCAAAAGTAAAAACTACTACAAAAAACAGAATCAAGATGACGGAAAACGGTAATTACGCCGTATTAATTTCCCCTACTGATTTGCATTATGGTAAATATGGTTGGAAAGATGAAGTCGGCGAAGAGTATAACCTTGAAGAAGCACGTTCAAGACTTATTGACCGCACAAACAACTTGATTTCAAGATTACCTAGTAGGCCCGACAAAGTTATTGTAACTGCGGGTTCTGATTGGTTCCATATAGATAATGACGCAGGAACTACTACAAGAGGAACACCACAAGATATGGCGGCTACACCTGCACAAATACTTATGGGTGGTTGTGAATTAGCAAGAGAGCATATTGAAATGCTTCGTGCTGTTTCTCCTGTTCAAGTGGTATTTATGTGTGGTAATCACGATAGACATAGTAATTTCGCTTTGATGATGTATTTATCTGCACTTTATGAAAATGTAGACGATGTAGAAGTAATTGTTAGTCCTTACCCTCGACAGTATATAAAATACGGAAACTCTTTACTAGGTTTTACACACGGTGATGGTGTTAGAGGTAATGACTTACCTGCACTTATGGCTACAGAAGAAAGACAGGCTTGGGGAGAAAAGGAACACCATTATTGGTTTCACGGACATTTACACCACATGAAGTTAATAGAAAAAGCGGGTTGCACTGTTATACAGTTACCTAGTCTTGCAGGACACGATAGATACCATGCTAGAAAAGGATATGTTCTTGCTAGAGCAGGAATCTGCGCCCATTTAATAGATAAAGAATTAGGATTGATTGGAAATCTGTTTGCGCCGGTGGTGCATGAGTAATGTGGGTTTCAGCCAAATGCTACACTTGTGGTTGGGCTACTGACAGAATAATGAAAACAAAAGCGTTAAAAGGTATTTGCCCACACTGTAATAAAAAAGATTTGCACCCGAAGTGATTATATGTCTACATTTAATACTAATTTTTCTATGGAACGTAGTCGTAATGACGTAGAGTATTTCTACAAGTGGTTAGGTTATACTTGGGGAGAACACATAGGTGAGTGGATAGATATGTATGGTGATAATCATGACAATTCTTCTGTACATCGTGTTTGTGTTATTGCACCGAGGGACCATAGTAAATCTACTACTTTAAGGGTAAAACTACTACACATGGCTCTTTTTGAACAATGGCGTAATAAACCCTTTACTTGTTGGTTATTTTCCGCAAGCAAAGACTTGGCTGTTAGAAGATTAGAAGAGATAAGAGAAGATATGAAAAGACACCCTCAGTTATCTAGGTATCTTGACCCTAAGAGGGGTAACAAACTAGAAATACGTTTTACTAATGGGGCATGGATTCGTGCTACTTCTGTTGGTGCGGCTATTCGTGGAGAACACCCTGCGGCTATCGCATTTGATGACGTACTTGATGATATGGGAGATATGAATTGGAATAACATAGCACAATGGTTTAGAAAGAAGATTACCCCTATGTTAAGTCCCGGCACAGCAATTTTCGTAGTAGGGACACCTATGAGTATGAATGATTTATACCATACAGAAATGCTAGAAAATAAAACATGGAAATCCGGTGTATGGTCTGCTATTCCTAATTGGGATGAACATAAGGCTGACCCACTAAATATTAAGCCTGTAGAGTTATGGGCCGCATATAGACCTATTAAGTTTTTACTAGAACAAAAAGAGGCTATGGGTGAATTATCTTTTGTACAAGAATATTTGTGTAAAGTAGTAGATGATGAGGCTAGTGTATTCCCTAGAATGTTAATTAGAAAAAATATGGATATGGATTCTATATTACAGACTGATAAGATGGATGGGTATAGATATGTTATAGGATTTGACCCTGCACACGGATTAGGCCAAGATTACAGCGTTATGATATGTTTAAAGCAAGATGATGACGGTTATATTCACTTTGTAGATATGTGGAGAAGAAATGACTTCCCACCGGATAAACAAGCGGATATGTTAATCGAATGGTCTAAACGCTATGGTAACTGCCCGATAGCGGTTGAGGATGTAGGTTTTCAACAAATGTATGAAAGTCTACTTGCACAAAAAGGTGCAATAGTAGATTACAGACCTAGTAAGGTTAATAATAGGACATTGAAGCAAGGACTACTAAATAGGCTTAGAGTTTGGTTTGAAAGAGAAATGATAATATTCCCATTTGGTAACGATGCTACTAGAACAAAGGTAGGTATATTATTACAAGAATTAGAAACTCATGCGTGGCGTGATGGGTTGATTGTAGACTTAGGCAGACATAACGATACTGTTATGGCTTTTGCACACGCCATAGACCAATTCACATACAGGACACCCGATATGCCGGTAATTATGAAAACCATGAAAGGCGGCGATTGGTTAGGTGGTGAAACACAAATGCAAAGAATAAGTAAGCATGAAGGTCTTGGTGGAAAAATAATAGATAGGAGAGGATGGTAAGTGAAAAAACGATACAACAAACAAAACCCGGAAATAAGAAGGCATGGCCCTAAAAGTAAAAAGATAGTCTATAAAGAGTCTATTATCAAAATAATGGATGAAGGTTATTTAGATGATTGGAAAACTTCGGAAGAAATAGCATGGAAGGCCAATCAATACGTTAGCGATTATTGGACCCCGTTATCACGTAACATAGTACCTACATATCTAAAACGTACCAATGAAATTAGATGGCGTAGAAAAAGCGGCTCACACAAACTTGAGTGGAAGAAAAAATAACAAAAATATTTTTCAAAAAAATTATAAAAAATTGTAAGCGGTGGTTGGCGGGCAAAAGTATGCCATAGTCAAAAACCTTTGGAAAGGGCTAAAAACCCGCAAATTAGCCTAAAAACGCACTTTTTTCGCCTGAATGCCACGTGCCAACCATTAAGTACTTCTTAACGTCCATGCGTAGCATGGACGAGTTATTGTACATAGGAGAAGAAACGACGAACGTGTTCGATTGCGACAATATGCAATTATTGGAAATTGGTGAAAGTTATCAATTTACTCAAGTTAAAGATAAATCTAAGATTTTATCAAGTCCTAGATTTATTATTAACAGATTATTAAAACATCAATTTACTGATGTTGAAAATAATGTTTTTGATGGTGAAATTATCCCCTTCAAATCTACTGTTGAAATGACTTTAGTAAATCACATCAGACATTCTCAATCATTAGAGAATAAGTCTAGTCCTCAATTATCAGCAACCAATTATATCACCGAAACAAGATATGTATGCACAAAATGTAATCATAATGATGACCACTTTGCTAATACATCAATAAAACCATCATGCACCGTTAGAAAAAATGAACTTCGTGGCTCAGTTTGCCATATAGAAACTTCACTTTGGGATATGGGTCGAGTTTATTTTGTAGGTAACGTAACGTCAAAGTTCGAATCAAGAATCTATGATATGCCAATAGTATCATTCGACGGTTATGATTGGGTTGTTGTTGGAATGAATCCACTAAATAACCGAGGTAAAAAAGATAACAAGTTTACTTATTCTTCAACCTCAAGAAGTGTTGATGGTGTCCGTTCTTTAAATTGTGGTTGCTCAAATTGTGCTGTAAAAATGACACCAGCACATGAAGCAAAATCCCGTACTATCGTAGGATATGATGAAGATGGTGTGGCATATGTAGCACCTAGACAGTGCCACAAATCACCAAAAATGATTGTTTCAGATAGTGGTCTAGTTATCAAGAATACTGATAAAATAACTTGTGGCGGAGAATTAAAAGCGTCGCATTTTCCATCAATCGGAGTAGCAGTCTTTCATATGACTGAATCAAATCTAGCACAAATAAACAAAGAAAATAGACCAATAACAGATATCATCAACGTGGTATCGGGGGTTCAAGAATAAGATGGTTGGGGGATTTTATCCCCCTTCTATCTTCTTTTAGAGAGGTGAATAAAATGGATAATAAATATACTAATTATATCTTAAATGAAGAGAACGAAGGTTCTCGTCAAGAGTCAATTGACGAATCTAACAACCCTAAAAATCGCAATATCAATGTGTGTGTTAATGCTGTATGGAATCACTTTGAGATAGTTACAGACAGTAACTACGGTCATACTTTTTACGATACATCAGAAGCACTCAGGGACTCAAAACACTCATTCGGAATTGAATTAAGAAACCCTGTTCAATCAGTCAGTCAATGCCCACATTGTGATTCAAGGAACTGTTCAGTCCCTCAAGGATTTACAAGAGCAATAACACTAACACCACAAAAATATGAATCTAAAATGTGGAATGCTAGATATGAAAATGGTGAACCACATTTTCCAATGAAACAACAAGTTGATTATAACTATACTACAAAAGAAATGCACGACATAATCAAACTATTACAAGATAAAATTGATAATGCTATGGCTTCATTTGGTCGAGGAATAAAAACCAATTCTTTCCAGAAAATAGCGGAACAAATATGGTTAAGCCTAGACCTAGAGGACAAGCAAAAATATGTACCCGTTGGATTTAGATATGGAGTAAAAGGTCATATTATCGGACTAGACACCAAAGGCTTTCCGGTAATAGATACAGCACCGACATATGGTTCAAAGTACGCCACATCAACATCATACAAACAAAGAAGAGAAAAGAGAAAAGGTAAAGCATTTACCTTAATCTTTAGAGAGAGGGCATCTATGAACTAAGGGCGACTACAAAAGCCCCCCTCTTTAGAGGGGGGTCTATTCTTTATGACGTTAAGTTTTGTAGGCACTCTTGTAATTATCTAAGTCTGCCTACAAAACATCGGGTTGTGTGTGTGGTGTTTTGTAGTCCCCTTTGTCAAAGTCTAGGTATGCCTACAAAATTAAAAAGAAAAACTGGCTACAAAACTGACTACAAAACAATTAATTAAATTATAGAAATGTTTATATACTTACATCGAGAGGACAGGACATGAGCAATAAAAGCCTAATAGCAAACGTAACACAAGAGAGATGCCTTCATTGTGGGGGTATGATGACTTTCGTACATAATGAAGTCGGATGGGTTCACAATGTCGGAGACGACAAATGCAACCCATATAATTAATTAAAGATGCCTACAAAAAACTAAAGGCCTCGCTCAAAAAAGCGAGGCAATTTTGTAGTCGCCACTAGATTTTACTAAGTCTGCCTACAAAACATTAGGTTCTAGGGGTGTTGTTTTGTAGTCATCTTTAGTAAAGTCGAGGTCTGCCTACAAAATTATAGGATTGTTAGAACCACTCTAAGCCGCCTACAAAACAATTACACTACCCAAACAATAAGTATATATACCGTACCCACGTATGAAGATATATGGAGACAGCCGCCGAGCAGATACCTACGCATAACGACGATATGAACGACCACATGAATGTAATGATTCAAGTAGATTGGCATGATGGAGAAAATACTTGGAGAGCCAATTTTACTCATGTTTCACAATATTTAGACTTTAAAAGAAATCTTGACGCTAGAAGAAATCTAAATATTATGGCTGTACCATTCATCCAAAATATTGAAACTGTATATTATTAAGTTTATATACTAGAACACAACGACGAAAGCCCAAGTCCTCGGCCAATATGGTCGGGGCATTTTTTTATTACTACTTAATTTTGTAGGCACTCTTACAGTTTACTAGGTCTGCCTACAAAATATTTTGTAGGCATCTTTATTTATTCGCGAATAGGTGGGGCGTGAGGCACTTTTTTTGTACTGCCTACAAAACTCTTTGTAGGCACTCTTAATTTATATTTTGACTGACTACAAAACATTATGCTAACAAAAACAATAACTATATATACCGTACCCATGTATGACTATATATGCGACAAATAGCAGACGGGACTTATTACCGAAATGGAATGCCAGCGACACCGACCACAGGATTTGCAGTCGGCTTAGAAAAAGGGGATGCTTTCGCAACCCACTCAAAGAATCATACTTTATTTATGTTTCTAGCAACTTTGGAGAAATACCCAAAAGCAAATTATATTGGCGTGTGGACAGAAAAACTCGGATTATCAGAAAATAACCCAAAGAATACTAAAATTGTTTTTGACCCAATAGCAATTTATTCAAATATTGAAGATGCGTTATACATGGCTAAAAGAAATAACCAAAAAGCAATTTGGGATTTTTCAACAGGCAAGGAAATATTCGTTTTTTGAATACCGACCAAAAAAAGCATTAACAACGAAAGCCCAAGTCCTCGCACTTAAGTTCGTCAAGTGCGGGGCATTTTTTTATCCTGCAACGGATGCCTACAAAATATTTTGTAGTCGTCTTTAGATTATGCTAAGGGTGCCTACAAAACATATTTTGTATTTATTTTTTAGTAGTGCCTACAAAACATTACACTTGTCCGATGAATAAGTATATATACCTCTAAACGTAGGGTTAAACATGGCGTGGGCGTATAGATGCTTTGAACCTTGTTATGAATGCGGAAAGACTGTTGAGATGTTCGGAGAACCCGAACCCGAAGAGGTAGTTTGTGATTTTTGTCAATTACCCGAAGAGGAACAATCGCAAATAATTGAAGAAATCCAAAAAATGTTGGATGAAGAGGGTTAGGGCGAAAGCCCCCCCTTTTTTTATTTATTTTATACTGCCTACAAAATGTTTTGTAGGTGGTCTTTTCTTTCCACCTTTAGGTGGGGTTTTTTGTTTGTGTTTTGTGGTGCCTACAAAACATCCAACAGTCGAAATATTTTGGGTGTTTCGCACAAACTACCGTCTACGGCTGACTATATAAACCTTGTGGTAGGGCATTTTGTAGGCATTCTTAGCGTTTTTTAGGTCTGCCTACAAAACAATTTATTTTTGTTACTTAGTGTTTTTTTTACACTTAATGTAGTTTTTACACTTAATGTAGTTTTTTTACCACTTTTACTGCCTACAAAACATTGAGGTATTTATATAGTTAAGTATATATACCCCCATCTCATCTGGTATAGGCAAAATGAAATACGCGATTTATGCCTACAAAATGTTTTGTAGGCACTTTAAATTATGTATCTTAAGACCCACCTAGACGAAGAGTATTTTTACTGCCTACAAAACAAAAAAAACGCTGTACTGCGACGGTGTAGATTCTACACCAACCCAAAAATGCCTACAAAACAGGTGCCTACAAAACAATTCAGGTGTTGTAAATGTAAGTTAGTGTTAAAAAATCACCAAGTGTTATAGATGCACTAAGCCCATGTTTTGTAGGCGGTCTTAACAAAATATAACACTGACTACAAAACTTTTATAAGAAATGAAAATATTTTCTTTTTTCTGAAAACTAAAAATACGCTACGCATGACTACAAAACATTGAATATCCCGAAAAAACCCCCAAAATACCGCCTACAAAACCAATGATGCAGGAACAGGTTAAGTATATATACTATGACAATATATTTTAAATTATGACAAACAGCACCAAAAAACCTTGCAGATATAAAATATGTAAAGGTGTAATCCATGAAGGTAAATGTCCCGTCGCTTCTAGTAGAGGTAAAAAAGGCGGTTCAGGTAAAAAATCCGAATCATGGGTTCAAAATAGAATCGGTTCAAATAATCCTAATTTCAAGGGTACTAGAAAATGTGGCTGTCCAATTCGACAGCATTTACCATCTTGTTCATTATCAAGAATGTCAAAAATAAAAATCAATGCAATCAATAATCATGATTTCAATAATTATAATCCTCTTTCAAAATCTCAATATATCTTCAACCAAATGGAAGATAAAATAAAAATTAAAATTGCCCGAAAAGAAAATATTATTCTAAAAAGAACCGTTGCTAATTGGGAACTAGAAAATGCGGTAAAAGTAAAATCAGTCCCACATTTCCAATTCTTAAAATATGATGGCTCTTGTTCATCATGTCAAAAAATCAGTCCTGTAATATCGGCTTCAAAAATCCATGCCGATGATATAAAATATAAATTACCTAAAGAGCATCATTTTAAGGCTCGCATTATTTGCAGTAATTGCGACGCTTAAGAATCACAATCGAGGGTATTAAATAAAATAAACAAGGAGATTAAAATATGACGACAAGAACTGATTACAACGGATGGACAAATAGAGAAACGTGGCTTATTAATTTACATTTTGAGCCAAGCACTCAAGGAGATATTGAATGGCTAAGATTACAATTAGAAACAGCATTTCATAAAATGACAGCCGACCATTTTTATGGTAGGTTTTTCGATGATTTAATTAATTTCCAATTAATCAATTGGGATGAATTATCAAATCACGTTCAAGAAAATTATGAAGAAGAGTAAGACGCTTAAGAATCAAGAACGAGTATATTAAATAAGATAAAGAATAAGAATAAATTGTAGGAGAAACAGAATATGACAACCGAAGAATTACAACAAATGATTAACGATACAAAAGCAGGAAAATTATATTGGGGGCGAAAATAAATGGCTAAAGATTTAAGACCCACATTACAGAATCGAAAAGATTTGAGAGACTCAAATCCGGCCTTGACCCTTTGGGCTAGGCAAATGATTGACAAACTCGGCTTAAATGCCGAACAATTCTAGCCCTACAATTTTGTAGGGTAGAGAGCAGTAGCCGAGAAAACAAAACTCGGTCTGCTTTATCAAACGGGGAAACTCTAATGAGCCTACAATTTTGTAGGGTAGCAAGGTAGTTAGATAGTCGGAGAGGATGAGAAGCCTCACGGAGATGCGAGTTCGATTCTCGGTTATACCCACTTAGATTTAACGAAAAAGAAAAATATGCCTTCCGGCATTGGGTTCGGAAGAGGACTTATTTTTAAGGTCAAAATACCTTTCGGGGTGCATCCGTTCGGGTGCATCCCACTTTTTTTATTTTTAAGATAAAGTTTTGTAGGCACTTTTAGATAAATGTAAGACCGACTACAAAACATTTTTGCGTAGTTTATAAGCACTTAAAATCACTAAAGATGCCTACAAAACATTATGAAATCAGGAAAATAAAACTGCCTACAAAACTAAAAATGACGCTTAAGAAGCATAAACGACATGGTTAAATAGTAGTAGATATAGTTTAGTTTATGAGCCAAGAAACCTACCGTGCTATGAAGGCATATTTTAATGAACCATTGACAGATATAGACTATGCAATAATTCATGAAGAATTATTTGAAGAGGAATTACTTTCATTAAAAAAGAAATTAACTTTAGGTCAAATAATTAGTATGTACAGCGTATTAAGAGAAGAATTATCAGTAATAGAATACGATTTAACAACAGGCTGTCTAGGGATTGAGGATGACGCTTAAGATTCAAGAAGAATAGATTTAAGTAAAAAGAAAAAGGAGAGAGATATATGACGAAATATGACCCAAACGCACCTTTGATTAGGGCTAAAACTAATTATGCTAAAGATAAGTATAATGAATCTGAAAGAAAAGAAGAAGCAAGAGCAATTATGAATATGGTTGTAAGACAAAATGAAATTAAAAATAATATTAGACGCTTAAGAAGCGAGAAGAACAGACTTATAACTGATGACAAATTAGTTAGTTTTGTGGGAGAAGTACCTACACCAACAGAAGAAAACAAAAAAGGAGATAAAAAAAATGCAATATGAAAATGGAATGAAAGTAAGATTCGGGCGACCGAATGGAGAAAAGACTGAGGGTATTATCATAAAGATAAATCCTAAATCACTCAAGGTTGAAACCTTAGAGAATCGTGGTAGAACAGGTAGGTCTATTACGGGGACTGTTTGGAAAGTACCTAAGAGCGAAAGATTTGTAGAGGTGATAGAATGAGTAATGGAATGAGAGGAATGTTAGGGGCTTATGCCCGATTTGGAAGAGACGCACAAGGAACGACTGTAAAAGAGGTCTTGCAGAATGCAAAGGCCGATTTTAATATTGGCATGGAATCTGTCTATACTAAAGATGGAAAGGTTATACCTAACCAATTTAGGACATTTAGAGAAGATACTGACCAAACTTTTGGTGTTGTAAAAGGCACATACAAAGTTATGCAAAATGAAAGATTGTTAAATATATCTGACGATTTGGTAAAAAGAGGAATGGTTGATTGGGATAGAATCGGTCTTGTTGATGGTGGTAGAAAAATTGTAGCATCTTTTAAGATGCCGGAAGGATTCTCTATCGGTGGAATGGATGATGTTTCACAATACATAATGTTGCAGAATACAAATGACGGTTCGGGTGGAATCCGTATTTTACCCTCAAATGTAAGAATTGCTTGCAGTAATCAATTTACATATATGCAAAGTCTATTAAAGAAAATGGGTATCAATAAAAATGCCCTAACTATCAGACATTCAGCACGTCAAGAAGATAGGATTGCACAATTGGTAGAGGCTCTAAAAATTGTAGACCATCTCAATCAGACATTCATGGAAACAGCAACCGAGTTAATTAGTGTTGAAATGTCTCAAGATGATAGAATTAATTACTACATAGATACTTTAGGGCTAAAACAAAGTGAAGATATGATGAAGGGCGGCAAAGATTATGATGCAAATAATCCTTACGGATTAGGCACTAGAGGTCAAAATACTCTAACCACTTTGTTAGACTTAGAAACATCAGAAACGAATACTATCAACGGCATGGAAAATAGTGCATGGGCGGCCTTCAATGTGGCTACGGAATACATAGACCACGCATGGTCGCACACCAAAGATGGAAAATCTAGCGATAGCAAAGTAGAATCAGCAATCGTAGGTGCGGGTGCAAGAATGAAGTCAAACGCATGGGAAACCATTACGGAGATGTACGCTTAGAATTATCGTAAAAGTAAGTAGGGGGGTAGTACCCTCTACTTACTCCTAAGACTGACTACAAAAATGACGCTTAGGAATCACAAACGGTATAGTTAAATAGAATGAAAAAGGAGAGAGATATATGACAAGAACGAGACATGGTAGACATGGAGAAATATGCGAGAGACAAAACGGAAGTATAATGATGACTGTAAGACCGAAACCAACGGCTTTACTTGATACAGATATAGCCATGATGATAGGTTATATTTGTAATGTAAGTAGACCGAGTTATTATGATGAAGAAGTATCTAAACCTGAGGCTAAACAGGCAATTCACGATTGGGAATATAATACAGGTTCTATTACACCTTTGACAAAGAAATTGGTTATGAGATACCTAACAAGTAATTATTACTTAGCACAAATCGAAGAATATACCGATTTGTTTGATGCCTATGATGAAGATTGTGGAGTATGTCAAGCATTACTAGAAAGAGTACATCAGATATTCCCTTCTTTTGTCGTAAAAGAAACTGAGGTGATTGCATGAGCATGACATTAAATGACATAATTAGTTTTATAATTACGACAAAAGAAAATACAGATGATTTTGATTGGATGGATTATCCTATTACAGTCGCTTTCAAAGATAGAGAGAGCGTAACCGTATCAGATATTACTAGTCTTTGCTTTAACGGCAAAAGTATTCAATTGAATGAAGAAGAGTTTGAGAAAGAGGTGATTGCATGAATGCTGATTTGAGTATTATTACACATCAAGTTTATACTTGGATAAACGAATCTAATACAGATTTTAATTTACATTTCGGCGAAAAGAATCTTTACTTGGTTGTAGAATGGATTGATGGTGATTCACTTTTTATAGAGGATTATTTTAATTTTATGAATGAATTGATTATGGCTTATTGTGATTTAGATGAAGATACTGATGAGGAAAAAGTATATTGGTTTAACAAACTATTCGGAATCGGTAGTGAGTATCATGGAATCGCTAATGGAAGATGGGCTGATGACGAGAAAGATTCATTCATAACCTCTAATTCAGTAATATTCGTAGACTTCGCTTTAGAATCACAAACAGCAGACTTAAATAAGATGGAGAAGGAGAGAGATATATGAGAAAGAGTGCGGCTGAAAACAGTAGAGATAGAATGCAAGAAGATATGGTAGACTTAGCCTTAACAGAATTAGAAAATGCTATGGATGCACTACATAAACTGAATAGAGAAACAGACATATTGGGTGATAACGATTTTAATAAAATAAATCGAGCAGTATGGGACACCGAGCAAATACTAAGAGATTGGGAAGATGAAAAACAAAAAATGGACGGAGATGAATAAAATGAATAACGTAAGTATAAATGCACATGGAATAAAAGAAATAAGAATACTAAGAGGCAAAGAAGATTTAAGCCATTTGGTTAGAATTGTAATCGTTGATAAAGATGACAGATTAAGCGATATTAGTTTATTCGGCATGGCTGATAAAGAAACACACAAAGATATTAAAATACCCGTAAAAGTAACTAGTGATATTCAAGTAACTACCCATGAGATTAATTTTCTTGGTGATGTAATAGAGGAAGAGGAATAAATATGACATTGAAAGATACACTAAACAATTTGCATAAGTATGATGAAGAGATAGAGACATTATACAATGAACATGACTTTAACCCTAATATTTCTTTCACTAAGAATTACGCTAAAAATAATATTTGGGCGGCCTTTTATACAGCCGCTAGAGAGGTAGGAATGTCGGAAGAAATGGCTAAACAATTTATTGATTCAAAATGGTTTAGGCACAATGAAGAAGAAATATACCAAAAACTTACAGCGACATTATTTACAATGCTTTGGTGCGAATCATCCTTTGTTGATGATACCGAGTTTAGTAAATTAGAGCCTTACATTGATAGAGGGGATGTAGAATGATTAGAGATAGTTTTAAGGAAATACTAAATGATGAATTGGCGGTGTTAGTTATGACGCAAATTATTTTTGGTGTAATATCATTAGGTATCTTAATTACTGCGGTTGTGATATTATGAATATACCAACATACTACGAATACAAATACTACGTGGGCGACCCATGTTATGTCATAGATGATAATAGATGGGATGAGTTTTGCGTAGCCCTATGGGATGGAGAAAAAGAAAATAAAGATAATGGTTGTCCCGAACATCCCGTTTATATTGAGTGGGGTGTAGATGGTATAATTTACAACATAGAAGTATGGAATAGCCCTTTCGGAGATGGTGTTTGGAAGTTTACTAATACCGTAAAACAAATGCGTGGTTGGATTGCGGGCGTAGAGATGGGTGTTGATGCGGGTTTATTGGCTATCGTTCCTTATGGTGCTATTTCTAATAACAGAACTTGCATAGATAAAGATGACGTAAAAGAAATATCAAATCTAGGTATTGTTTTCACCGATGAACCACACTTAGAAACAGGTGAGCAGGTAGTAGGTCATGTTAGATTAAATGACCTCGATGAAGATAATGTAAGGTATTGTGGTAATTGTGGTGATGAAATGCACGAATACGATGAAATGTATTGCGATAATGGTAATTGTAGTGGATGCTATCACTGTTATGAATGTGAATGTGAGGATGAAGAAGAATGAGTAACGGTAGAAGTAGAATACAGATACTAGATTTCTGTTATGATTATATTAAACTTAACGGAATACAAACTTCAAGAGATTTATTAGAGAGATATAAAGAGCAAGATAAGTCCGTTAGAAAATCAGGTGAATGTTCAAGACAAGCATTGAGTCAATCATTAACACGAAATAAAGTTTTTGTTAAGGTAAAAGAAGATTTTGGATATGACAAACAAAAGAATAAGATATTCAAATACGATGTAGTAGATATAGATGCTCTCGCTAAAAAGTTGGCATCTTATACACATCAATACCAAAAACCAAAAAAGTTTACGACAAAACTAAGACAGAAATATTATGACGCTTTAGAAGCACAATCAACACAGTTAAATACTATGAAGGAGAGGATATAATATGAGTGAAAAGACGATACAAGTAAGTATGAAGATACTAGAATGGACATGGTGTGATGGAGACGATGAGTGTTTTGTTACACTAGAATATAGCGACGGCCTACAAACAAAGCCTATTATTTATAGGGGAATTGTAGAGATAGATGATGTGAGGGATTTACTATGAATATTTTTATCCTAAATGAAAACCCTGAATTAGCGGCGAGAGATTACTGTAATAAACACCTGCCTAAAATGATAGTCGAGTGCTTACAAATGCTAGGCAGTAGTGTGATTAGACATGGTGCTACGCCGAAACAGATGCCTCTTACTAAGAAAGGCACACCTCTCAAGGGTGGCTATCATAATCATCCGTGTACTCGATGGGTAGGCGACAGTAGAGAAAACTACACATGGACTGTCCGTCATGCCCTAGAGATATGTATAGAATACTCTAACAAGTATAAGAAAATACATTTTTGTGAGGCAGGTATTCGTCATCTTCAAAAGATGACTTACCTTATCCCTAAAAGTAACTTAACACATTTTGCTCTTGCTATGCCCGATGAGTATAGACCCAATCACATACCACTTATCACAGGAAAAGCCGGACAACAACAGAAAGGAGACAGCCATGCTACCGGAGATGAGGCAGTACAGGCTTACAGACGCTATTATCACAGCAAAGAGTTTGCTAAGTGGGATGGCCGTAAAGTGCCTCATTGGTGGTTGGGTGATGCACAATGAATGATTGTGAATATCACGGTTGTGCATGGTCTGTAATAAGAGTCTATACAGTAAGTGCTGTATCTAAGAATAGATTATTGACAGAAGTAGATGTAGAATGTACTAGATGTAAAGCAAAAAGATATGTAGTATCATGCGGTAATGTATTAGATGATGGAGAGGAAATAGAATGAGTAGTTTTTTCTTAAATAAAAAACCACGCTTAAGATTCAAGAACGACAGACTTAAAAAGGATAAGTCTTTAGTTAGAAACATGGCGAGAGCCGACAAAGGAGATAACAAAAATGGATAAAGAATATGAAATGAGAATGGAAAGAGAGATATATCGCTTAATGCTAGATATAATAGACAATGGCGATATTGTAGAAGATATGACGGATGCAACAGCGAGGAAAAGAATATCGCACGTTAAGACCGTTCTACATAGAATGTTAGACGCTAATGCGTTTGATGAAAATAACTTACCTGATTACAGCACATGGAAAACGATAGTAAACGTAAGTAATGGAGAGGAATAAAATGACTAAACAAAAATTGAAAGAAAGAAATGAAAAATTAAGAAAGACTGCCCGCATACCGGAAGGTGAACACGATATTAGAGGATATAGGTTTGAGAACATACACAACGGTATTGAGATGATGATTGTTAGTCATTGGGTTGGAGACATGGGCGTAATCCTATGGACTTCTGATGCCGGAGATATATACTCGACTAGAGATATTAAAGCACATTGGATAATGCAAGAAGAAGAACCGGAAGGATGGTGAAACAATGTCGAGATTAAACAAAGAAGAGAAAG
>JGI24004J15324_10000335_pt1 | contig 19098 bp, 10 predicted proteins | sample LinPmetageLP32_FD_15324 | JGI IMG/M metagenome (IMG submission 15324)
AATACATGTAAGGAGTTTATTCATGTCTGAAAATTACTTTATGGGTCTTGACGGATTCGTATGGTTTACTGGTGTTGTTGAAGATAGAAACGACCCAGATAAACTTGGTCGGGTTCGTGTTCGTTGTCTTGGATTTCATACAGAGGATCTAGTTGATATACCAACCGCAGACTTGCCGTGGGCAACTGTTATGCATCCTGTTACTGATCCTTCAATGCAAGGACTAGGCAACAGTCCTTCCTTTCTTGTTGAAGGTAGTTGGGTAATCGGTTTCTTTTCTGATGCAAATTTAAAACAACAACCTATCATAATAGGAAGCCTGCCGGGCATACCACTTGATGCTGCTGACCCAACAAAAGGATTTAATGATCCTCGTAGTGCAAATTCCTTTCAAGAAGATTATCTAGGAACTCCATCATATGGCCCCTATCCTGTAGATGGTGAAGAATACGATATGCCATCTGGTCATAGTATTGGTGAATCAGATACAAATAAACTTGCACAAGGACAATATTCTGAAGAACACGATGCACTTATAAGAAGAAGAACCAATCAACAAAAAGATATTCCAACTGCAACACAACCTAATTTATCTACAGTATCGGATAGTGCAGTAATTGAAACTCGCGATACTTTTAACGAACCAGACCCCAAAGGTATTCTTGAAAATGCAGATCCATATTTTTCTTCACAATATCCATACAACCATGTATTTGAATCTGAGTCTGGACACATTACAGAAATAGATGATTCGCCCGGCGGTGAAAGAATATTAAAAGAACACAAGTCTGGAACATACGAAGAAATAATTGCAAACGGAAGCAAGACAGTAAAAGTTATCGGTGATAATTGTGAAATCATTATGGGTGGTTCAGATGTTTATATTGCTGGTGCAGTTAATCTAACAATAGGTGGAACTGTTCGTCATCTTGTCAAGGGTGATTATCATTTAGAAGTTGAAGGAAACTATACGCAAAAGATACACAAGAATATGCGTACAAAAATTGGAGCTGGTGTTTCTGGTGGAAACCTTGAAGAAGAAATAAAAGGGAATCACGCATTTAATATTTCAAATAATATTAAGGGGCGTATCGGAGAAGATGTTGATGTTACCACAGAAGGTAATGAACAAAGAATTAATAACGGAACATATAAGTTGGTAGCAAAGAGTAATATTTTTGCAGCTACAACTGGTGGTACTTTAACACTTAATGCGAGTGGGAATGTTTCGATTGATACTACCTCTGGTATTATGTCAATCAAATCTGGTACAACTTTAAATATGAAATCTGCAACTGCAATGACTGTTGGTTCAGAAACTACATTTACTGGAACATCAACTGGCATTGGAACATTTACATTCTCTGGTGATGGAAGTAACTTTATTGCAAACAATGGGTCTGGTGTTGCTATCGGTCTTACAACTCATACTCATACTCAAGATGCAGATAGTGATGGTGACACACAGGCAACTACAAATGTACCTAACGCTTAGGAAAGTATAGATGGCAAATTTTAAAATACCCGATCTCTGTGGTGCAAGTCTTGAACTTAATCTTGCGTCATCGAGGATTGCAGATTTAGAATCACAAATAACTTCACAGATAAATGCAGAGGCATCTGCTGCAAAGGCTGCTATTGAGAGCAAACTTACAGATGTCAAATTAGGACTTGATGGACTTGTTCCAGATTTACCAGAACTACCAAATCTAAATTTTCAATCAGAACTTACAAGTCTTATATCTTTTGACATATCAACTCCACAGGGGTTGACACAGTACACATCAAAACTCAATGATTTAAAATTAAAGTTTGGTGATACCCTTACTAAGTCTGGAAAAGATTTTGATAGTTTAGTATCATCTGCAACTGATGCTATTTCTGGTGGTGGAAATGTTTGTGGAGTTGTACCTAATCTTGAATTGCCTGCAGCAGGCGGAGAGGTTTTAGAAAAAGCAGAAGGTGTAAAGGCTGCACTTGAAAATGCTATAGATGAAGAAGTTTCAACTGTATCAGATAATGTTAATGCAACTGCACTAAAGGCTGAACTAGAATCTACAACTGCATCATACGCAGATAAAACCACATATGAAATAACTGAAAAATCAACAAACATAACAACACCTGCTGGAACTAAAGTATCAGCTACTACAAAATCTGATGCTGGTGCTTCGGGATATTCTGAAAAAGGATTTGCTTATAAAAAAGGCAAAAAAACACTTGTCTATATTAGTCCAGAATTTCGAGCAATAATGGATTTAAAAACACCAGATGGAAAACCTGTAGGTGGTGTGGCTAACAAAACAAGAAAATACAAAGACTTTGATATACCAATTGATGCTGTCCAATGGCTGAACGAAGAAGCATTTGATTATAGTGAGCTCAGTGATTTTATTGAAAAAGAAACATACTTCCCAATGCCAACCAAGATTTTAAGTGCTGGTGCTGTAGAAGTTAGGTTAAATGACGCAGGCACTAAAGTAATAACAACAGGTCTTATATATCGGCGTTCGGGCACTAAAGTAAGAAAAAATGGGGCTATTGTCACAAAAAACCTCGCCGCTTTAAATGTAAGTATTGTTCAGGATGCTGGCGTTACTTTCTTTGAGTTTGATGGCGAACAATATGACTTAGCAGAAGTTACTTGGGATTATATAAAAATAACTTATGAATATAATGAAAAAATAGATGCAGGAATTAAAAAAGACGAGTAATAAATTTCCTAAATAGTATATAAACTAGGGGTTCTTACAGATGGCGCAGTTTGATGCAACAACAACCAATAATAGCAAACGTAGTGCTAGGATATATTCAGACATAGATTTGTTCTTTGGAAAAAAAACTTCCAATGATGATATTCAAAGCATTACTGATATTAAAGCTGTTAAGCGTTCTGTTCGTAATCTGGTATTAACTAATCATTATGAAAAACCATTCCACCCAGAGATTGGTTCTGGTGTTCGGGATATGTTGTTTGAAAACATGACTCCAATTACAGCACAGATACTTTCAAGAAAGATTGAAGATGTAATTAATAACTTTGAACCAAGAGTAAGATTAGTAGGTATTACAGCAAACCCAAACTTGGATAAAAACTCATACGAAGTTTCGATAGAATTTTATGTCGTTAATGCTCCCACAGAATTAGTTGACTTATCCATAATGTTAGAGAGATTACGATAATGGCAGTAAACGACAAAAGACTTAGAGTTACAGAACTTGACTTTGATGATATTAAAGACAACCTGAAAATTTTTCTAAAAGCACAGAACCAATTTACCGACTATGACTTTGAAGGTTCTGGTATGAGTGTTCTTTTAGATACACTTGCATACAATACACACTACATGGCTTACAATGCTAACATGGTTGCAAACGAAATGTTTTTGGATAGTGCATCTCTACGATCAAGTGTTGTTTCACACGCAAAGAAATTAGGATACGAAGTTTCCTCATGTCGAGCTCCTAAAGCGACAGTTAATATTTCTCTTACAACAGGGCTATCATCAAGAACAATGCCAGCAGGCACGACATTTACAACAACAGTAGATGGTACAAATTATAACTTTGTTACAACCTCTGATATAACATCAAACAACTCTGGTACTAGTGTAAACTTTGATAGCACTTCAATCTATGAAGGAACTTGGATTACATCAAAATATCTAGTAGACAGTTCTGACGAAGAACAAAGATTTATTATTGATGACGCAAGAGCAGACACAACAACACTTATCGTAAAGGTACAAACATCTGCAAGTGATACCTTTACTAGAACATATACTAAAGCAACTGACATTTCTGAACTTACTGATGCAAGCACAGTATACTTTTTACAAGAAGTAGAAACAGGAAAGTTTGAAGTATACTTTGGTGATGGTGTTTTAAGTCAAGCGGTATCTGATGGTAACATTGTTTCTTTACAATATGTTGTTACAAACAAATCTGAAGCAAATGGTGCAAGAGTGTTTAGTTCTCCCTCTGCTATTAATGGTATAACAGATATTACTGTAACAACAGTAGGTATTGCAACTGGTGGTGCAGAACCAGAATCAATAGCCTCTGTTAAATTAAATGCACCTTTAGATTATGCAGCACAAGGTCGTGCAGTTACAACAAATGATTACAAAACATTTGTAAGAAAACTTTTTGCAAATGCTCAAGCGGTTTCTGTTTGGGGTGGGGAAGATGGAAGTTATGATACAAGTACAGGTGTAAGTTCTACACCAGAGTATGGTAAGGTTTTCATTTCGATAAAGTCTACTACTGGAAATAGTTTAACTGATGTACAGAAATCAAATTTGGTTGCTGGATTATCTCCATACAAAGTGGGTTCTATTACTCCTGTAATCGTTGACGCAGAAACAACCTTTGTTATTTTAAATACAACAGTTCAGTATGATTCAAGTGCAACCACTTATAGTGCAACTGAATTAGCCACTAGAGTAACTAATGTTATTTCATCTTACAATACATCAGACCTACAAACTTTTAATGCACCATTCAGACATTCAAAGTTATTAGGACTCATTGATAATACAGACAGTTCTATTTTGAATAATACAACAACAGTTATCATGGCCAAATATATTGTACCAACAGTAAATGTTTCGACTTCTTATATCTTGAATTTTAATAATGCATTTTATTATCCACACGCAGGACATAATAAAGATAATGGTGGTGTCATTTCTTCAACAGGATTCTCAATGAGTTCTATTGATTCAACAAAAGAATATTTCTTAGATGATGATGGTTCTGGTAATCTCAGAATATATTCTTTAGTTGCTGGTACAAGAGTTTATTCTAATCTTAGTGCTGGAGCAGTAGATTATACAAATGGAAAAATAACACTAAACCCAATTATGATTTCTGCTATATCTAATGTTGATGGTGTGGTTTCTACACAGATTCGTGTTACTGTAATTCCAAACTCATATGATGTTATTCCTGTACGAAATCAAATTCTTGAACTTGATACTGTGAACTCTACAGTTGTTGCTGGAATTGATGCTACTGCCTCAACTGGCATTGGTTATACAACAACTACTACAGGCGGAACAACAACGACAACAGTGACTTCAACGTCATCTACCTCGTCACCATCGGCGTACTAATAAATGTCAAAGAATATTTCAAAATTTACTACGAAGGTTTCTCCTCTTATTGAAGGACAAGTGCCTGACTTTGTTCAAGCAGACCATCCAGTATTTGTAGATTTTGTAAAAGATTATTTTCAATTTCTGGAAGCAGGCAGATTAACTCTTACTGCCAATGTAGATTATATCTCACAAGAAACAAATACTGTTTCATATATTTTAGAAGAAACTGGTGATAGGATTGTTACTGAACTTGGAGCTGGTACTCTAGGTCATTTTGTAGCTGGTGAAACTATTACTGGTGGTACTTCAAAAGTAACCGCAAAAGTTCTGGTTGATGATTCTAGAAACTCGTATCTTTATGTCACAGGACAACAACAATTTATAACTGGTGAAACAGTAACAGGTGGAACATCTGGTTCTAATGGTACTGTTGATTCGTATCAAGCAAACCCAATTCAAAGTATCCAACAGATGTTGGAATATGCAAACGTAGATAATACTCTTTACGAGTTTTTGGATAATATGCGTGATGAGTTCATGCAAGCAATTCCTGAGACTCTTGCGTCTGGTGTTAATAAAAGAAATCTAATTAAAAACATTAAAGACCTCTATTCTGCCAAAGGAACATCAGAGGGCCACAAACTCTTTATGCGTATGTTGTTAGGTGAAGACTCTGAAATTTTCTATCCTAACATTTATGTAATGAAACCTTCTGCTGGTATCTGGCAATCCTCATCTGTTATTAGAGCAACTGCTGTTGGTTCTTCTGTAGGATCTGAAATTACTAATCAATTAATTACTGGTGCAACTTCTGGTGCTACTGCGATTGTAGAAAAGTCTGTTACTAGAATAGAATCTAATGCGACATACAATGATTCTGTTATTGAGTTTACTGTTGAAAATGTTATAGGAACATTTAGTGATGGAGAAATCATATCTGGTCTTTCCACAGAAAAAGATGTTGAAATTTCATTTACAGTATTGGGTATTGTTTCTGATACTGCGGTAACAAATGATGGTATACTTTATACTGATGGCGAAACTGTTAATGTAGAAGCGATTGGTAATGATTTTGCAGATGTTGTTGTTGATGGTATTAACACTGGTTCTGTAAGTGAACTCATTGTAGAAACAGCTGGTACAGAATATGAAGTAGGTGATGTTCTTACATTTACCAAGAATGCAGCTGACACAGATGTTAAAGAAGCCTCTGGTATTGTAAGTATGGTTGGTGGCGGTATTCTCCAAGAATCTGGTTCAGATACTATCACACTTGAGGATGCGACCACTACTCAATTTGAATCATTTACAATTGTTCTTGAAACAACTGACTCAGATAGTTTCATTGGAGATGGTACAACCAAAGTATTTAATCTTGTAAACACAAGTGGAACACTAGATGAACTTTATGTAACATTTGATGATGTGTTTTTACCAGCAACATCAAGTGACACTACTGTAAACTGGACTGCAACAAGTACACAAATATCATTTACATATTCAGTACCACTTAATACTAAAATATATGTTCGTGGTAATCTAGTAGACTCTTTAGTTTTAAATGGCACATCTATTATTACTGTAGATGAAGAAAGTGTTATTCTAGGTGCAGGACATCAAATACTTACTGAACAAACTGTAGAAACATTAGACACATATACAACTACAAACGATCAGATTGTTTTAGAGTCTGATACCTTTACAAATATTAATGGTGCTAATTCACAAGAAGCTGGACATGTTATTAAAGCTGTAGTGACTGATGGTGGGTATGGTTATACAAAACTTCCAACAGTTGCTATAACAAGTACTACTGGTAGTGGTGTAAGTATACACGCAACAACTACAGACATTGGTTCTATTAAAGCAACAAAAATTAAAAACTCTGGATTTAGATACAGTAGTACTAATCCACCAGAGTTATCATACAATGCACACTTTGTTCTTAAAGATATAACAGGTGCTTTTGAAGTTGGTAATACATTAACTTCATCAGGACATACTGGAACTATTAGTGGGTGGAATAGTACCACTAAAGTTCTTGACACAACATTTGAAAATGTCATAAGAGTTGAACAAGAACAAACATCAACATTCCAAGAAGGTATCCAGCTTGAGCAGGGTACAGAACTTCTTCTTCCCGAAGGTATTCTTCTTGAGGACGAACAAGAGTTTGATGATACTGAAGGTATTCTTTTAAATGGTACAGGAACATTTACACCATTACCTCAGACCTTTACATATAAAGTTCAAGTTTACTATAGCACAACACTAGAACAAAATATATTTTATATTAATGGTACACCACAAGCAGAATTAGTTTTGTATGAAGGTAATACTTATTACTTTGACTTGTCAGACCCGACACTATACAATGTTGCGACAACAGGTCAACACATACTAAGACTATCTGAAACTCTTGATGGAACTCATAACAGTGGTACTGAATATACTACTGGTGTTACAAAATCAGCTGCGTCAATAGACATTGGTACAAATGGAGCATACATTCAAATTGTTGTTGCATCAAACGCACCTGTATTATATTACTACTGCACCAATCATTCTGGTATGGGTGCTTCCATTGCAACTAATGTATACGATACTATAGTTCTTGATGAAGGTTCTAATATAATCATAGATGGTACTGATAGGTTCGACCATTTCTTCTTACAAGAAAGTGGCACAGTAGGAAATGCAACGGATAGGATTCAACTTGAAAGTCAAGGTGTTGGTGGTTTCTTATTAGATGAAGATTTTGATTCTAACCAAAGTAAACTTGTACAACAATCGACATCTGGTGGAAAACTTTTACAAGCAAGTATTCGCAGAGAAAACGATACAACAAATGCTCTCAGTCATCAATACATTATTCTTAATGGAACAGACAGCTCTAGTTTAAATGCTAATTCTAAACTTGCAAACGAAGATTTTGGTAACACTCTTATCTTAGAAGCTACTGATGCTAATGAAACAGATGCAAGAGATGGGTTCTTATTAGATGACGAAACTGGTGATGGTCAAATCACTCTTGATTCTACTGCAACTGATTTAGTTGATGCTGATGACCATATCATCAATGAAGACCCAATAGATTTTTCTGGAAAAGATGTTACTATTCAGGATTCAGGTGGTGCAGTTGGAACAGTTATTACAGCTGATATTGCTACTGGTACAACGAGTGTTGATGTGTTATCTACTACAGATTCAGATTATGCTAATGTTCAACATAGACTTGGTGAAGATTTGATTCGTATTCAAGACTCTTATTATTATCAAGACTTTTCGTATGAAGTTCAGATTGGTGCATCATTTTCAAGTTATGTGAATGAGTTAAAGAAAGCAGTTCACCCTGCTGGTTTCCAACCATTTGGTAGAGTTACTCTTGCAACCTTAGTATCAGTAGAAATTGGTAATGCTGGTGCTGGTATTGCTGCATACACAGGTGACACAGATACATTCTCACCAATACTTGCATCTACATTCCAGACTATCTTTGACCAACTTCTACAGACAAGACTTCAGGCATATCCTGTTGCAGAAGTTGGTGTTCGTGACCAGAAGATTATTCAAGAAGATGGAAGCTTGCCTGGCGACAATCTTGTACTTGATGCAAGTGCAGCCTCAACTGATGTGGGTTCAAACATACTCTTTGAAGATGGACTAGGTATGGATTTGGAAGATGGATTCCAAATGACAGGTGACTCTTTATTGTGGGAAGATAGAACAGTAACACATACTAGTGACAGGACTTCTGGTACTGGTACTGGTGGTAGTCATATAATGACAGAGAAGTCATATGCTCCATCAGAAAAAGGTGACAGGATTCTTGTTAAAGAAATTGTAACAAAGATTACTGCAAGACCAAGTCCTAAATTTACAAGAAACTTGTTAGTGTATCTAGCAGAATATCCATTTGGAAATGAATTGGGTGGAGATGGTATAATCCTAGAGGGTACAACTTTTTCTGAAGATGTTCTTCAGTTAGATGGAACATTACCTCTCGACCAAGCAGACACATTCTTTAGACTTGAAGAAGATGTTGCTGGAAGTCAAGACTATGAAACATTTAATATCTTGGGAGAAGAAGATGATGGAGCATCGAGGATATTACAAGAAGGTGGAGAGTGGAACTTCCCAGCTGGATATGTAGTAAACGAAGGTGATAGAATTATCCTAGACGGAAACAATAACAATGAAGAAACTATTCCATTATCACAAATTAGTAACTATCGTTTTAGTGACATTATAAAACAAGATAAAATTATTGTTAACGATGGACGAACAAATAATTTTGGTGTTAATGCTGGAGTTGATGTTGGTATTGAACTAGAAAGCTTTGGTCAGATTTTGGCAGAGGACGGAGAGTACATAGGTCAAGAAACTACAANAAGAAATAGATTTAATTTAGAAGAAAATGGTAATCTTATTATAGAAAGTTATTCTACAATTTCTGTCATTGATAAGTTGCTTGATGAAACAAATGAAGATGTTATCGTATTAGAAGATGCAACAGAATCAAGAAAATGGTTTAAGAGTACATACACAACAGACACCACTGCAACCACATCAGCTATCGTACTTGAAACAACAAACATTGTTTTAAGTTCTGGTCAAATTCCTGATGAAAATTTACTTATAAATAGTAGTAAAGGTGGACTCCCTGTTGTGAGATCATCTGATATTCATGTTAGAGATACTGGCGATGTAGCATTAGAAGATGCAACAGACAGTACGCATGGATTTTTATTATTAAATACAGGAGATAATATACAATTTGAAGGAGCAACTGGTATAACTTACTAAGACAATTTGTATAAATAACATAAAGGTATAAAAAAAATGTCGGCAATCATTACAGAAAAATTTAGACAACACAATGCGAATCAATTCTTTGAATCGTTTACTGAAACAGCTCTAAATAAATATTATTTATTTTTAGGAAAAGCAACTCCGTTCACTAGTAGTACAACTGGTGGTTCAGATGGTATTCCTCCAATTCCAGGCGATAGTCCTCAAGAGGAATTTCGTGCATGGGATGCTATGTTGGCTGCAAAGAACATTGCTTCAACTGACATTACTTTTGCACTTCCTCGTAGAAACTGGTCGAATGGTACTATCTATGATATGTATCAACACAACTATAATTCAGATACTACTTCGACATCAGGTGCAACAAACCTTTATGACTCAACATTTTTCTTTATGACTTCTGACTATAATGTTTATAAAGTTCTTGACAACAATGGTGGTGCTGCTTATAATGGTGCAGAACCAACAGACACAAGTAACTCCCCTGTTGCGATTGGTGGATATGTCATTAAATATATGTACACAATTTCTCAGTCAGATTCTTCAAAATATTTAACTACAGACTTTATACCAGTTTCTACTAATAGTACTGTTTCAGCTGCCGCAACTGATGGTGCTATTGAATCTCTCAAAGTTACTGCTGGGTCTGGTTATACTAACGGAACATACTATGCTGCTATATACGGAGATGGCACAAGTGCTGGAACATCATCTGGTGCGATTGTTAGAATTACAATTGCATCTGGTTCTATTGTTTCATTCGGATTGACTGCTGGTACAGATACAACTATTCATGCCGCAGGAGCTGGTTATACTTTTGGTTATATAAATTTAGGTTCTTCATTCACCTTCTCTGACACAGCATTGTCATCTTCTTCCTCTATAGGAAGTGGTACTGGTGGTGCAATCGAAGTTATCATTTCACCAAATGGTGGACATGGATTTAGTGCAATCACAGAACTTGGTGGTCATTACATTATGTCTGCAACAACACTTACAGCTGCAGAGGGTGATGACTTTACTGCTGGAAATGATTTCAGAACAGTAGGTCTTATTGCTGACCCAACACTTTTTGGAACAACTACTGTTGCAACTGGTTCTACATTTCGTCAAAGTTATGTTGTTAAACTTGCAACATACTCTGGTACATTTGAACCCGATGAAGTAATTACACAAGCATCAACTGGTGCATCTGGTAAAGTTGTTGAGTTTGATCCTACATTAAACCTTCTTTATTATCAACAAGAAAGTTTCAAGGGATTTGGAACAAATGCTACTTCTGGTGCGTATGTTGCCTTTAGTGGTGCAAACCTAATTACAGGTGGAACATCTGGTGCAACAGGTACACCATCCACTACAACTGAATCTGTTACACTTGCTTCTGGTTCTACACTATCTCTTACTTCTGGTTATGCAAATCCAGAACTTGAATCATATAGTGGTAATATGATTTACTTAGAAAATAGAAAACCAATTCAACGAGCTTCTGACCAAACGGAAGATATAAAAATTATAATTGAATTTTAGGAAATCAAATGGCCCAACTTACAAATTTAAATGTATCACCATATTATGATGACTTTGATAAGGCAGATGCTTTTCATAGAGTTTTATTTCGCCCCGGCTTTTCTATTCAGGCAAGGGAACTAACAACCCTACAATCTATTCTTCAAAATCAAATTGAACAACAGGGCAACCATGTCTTCAAAGAAGGTTCTGTTGTAATCCCAGGCCAAGTATCTTATTCTGATGCTTATTATTCTCTTGCACTTGAATCAACATTTGGCGGTGAAGATGTAAGACCAAGCCAATACTACAACGCAACAACACCTGTTACACTTACTGGTGTAACCTCTGGTGTTAAGGCACAAGTTATAGGATATGCCGAAGGGTCTACTACTAGTCAACCATATCTTTATGTTCAATATGTTCAAACTGGTACTGATAATAATACTGGTGTATTTTCAGATAGTGAAAACATTATTGCTGATTCTGTTGTTACTCACACAACATCTTATGCTGCAAACATTGCATCAGGAACAACTTTTTCCTCAAGTGCATCTGGAACTGGTTCTGCTGTAACTGTTGAAGCTGGGATTTATTATATTCGTGGTACTTTTGTAAGAAACGAAAAACAAACAGTAGTATTAAGTAATACATCAAAAACTGAAACTGCTAGAGTTGGTTTTCTTATTAATGAAACTTTAGTTTCTCCAGAAGCAGATACAACTTTAACTGATAATGCAACTGGTTCAAATAACTATGCTGCTAGTGGCGCACACAGATTAAAAATTACTCTAACCTTAGCTAAACTAGATACAACCTCTGTTGATGATTCACTTTTTGTTGAATTGATTAGAACAACATCAGGTAGAGTAACTCAACTTACAAGAGGAACAGATTATGCTGTTCTTGGTGATACACTTGCTCGTAGAACATTTGATGAGTCTGGTGATTATACAGTAAGACCATTTCAGTTTTCAGTAAATGAATCTATTGATAATGATTATGCAGGAGAAACCAATGTTGGTATTTATGGTACTGCTGGAACAACTGATGATAACAATACCGCTGACGAATCTTTACTTTCTGTTTCAATTACGCCAGGCAAAGCATATGTCAAGGGTTATGAAATAGAAAAAACTGCAGCAACATTCTTAGACCTAAACAAGGCTAGAGATTTTAATACAGTAAATGCTGGTGTTACAACCTTTGAGATGGGTAACTTTGCATTTGCTACTAATCTTTTTGGTACTCCAGACATTGGTAATATCTCTGGTGAAACTACTCCATATAAAGAGGTTGGACTATTTACAGACTTTACTGCAACTAGAGGTAGCGCATCTGGCTATCAAGTTGGTGTATCAAGAGTTCGTGCAGTTGAATACTTCTCTGGTACTATTGGTAACAATGATGCACAATTTAAGTTATACTTATTTGATGTGCGAATGTTCACATACCTAAATCTAGGTAATGGAACTGATGCTGATGTATATCATTGCACACCCTCACCATTACTTACTGCAACACACACTACTGGTGGAGTAAAAATTACTGGTGTAACTTCTGGTGCAACTGGACTTGTATATGCTGGTGCTACTAGTGGTGGTAGAGTTGCACTTACTAATGTTATTGGTACATTTGTTTCTGGTGAAAAACTTACTGCATCTGATTCTGCTGAAACTGATACAATAATTGAAAACGGAGATAACACAGACTTAGTTCTTACTTCTGGTACTTTCGGTGGACACAACGCAGTTGTTACTCATAGATTTGATGAGGTTCGTTCGGTTATTGATGACAGCATATTTACTGCTGACCTTATCATGGCCCTTGTTGATGAAGATGGTAATATGTTAATTGATGGTACAGATGCTAATGCAACTGATGCCGCTGAAAAAGTAATAGAAGAAGATAACTCAACTAGAGTTACTCTTGAAACACAAAGAGTTGCAAAACTTATTGAACCTGAAAAAAGTTTATCTGTATTCAAATTTCCAAAGGCTCCAGTTAAAACACTTTTGACTGCAACCAATTCTGGTGCAAGTGATACACAGTTTGTTATTCGCAGACAGTTTGTTGGAACAACAAATTCTTCTGGTGCAGTTACATTTACTGCTGGAACTAATGAAACATTCAACGCATATGCAGCAAAAGATTATTTATTGACAATCATAACTGCTGGTGATGGTACAGGTGTAGCTGGTCAAGTGGTAACTGTAGCTAGTAAGATTTCTGGTACTGGTACTGGGTCTGCGACAGTCACAGAAGATACTATTCTTGGTGCTGGTGCAAAAGTTAAGTTCATCGGTACTATAACAAGAACTTCTGTTCAACCAAAAACAAAAACAACTAACTTGATGAAGGAACTTAAAGTTCTTTCCTCAGATGCAGATGGCGCACATGGTGTTCGGGCAACAGACAGAGAAATTTCTCTTGGTCGTGCTGATGGATTTAAACTTGTTGGTGTATTCGATTCACAATCAACTTCAGCTGATGCGACTACTCCAAAACTAACACTTACAAATATCACTGGAACTTTTGTTAGAGGTGAAAAGATTACTGGTTCTGCTTCTAATGCAATAGCAAGAATTATAGAAACTACTAGTCCAATGTCATATGTATTGACAGATGGTTTTGGTGCAACAGACTTTACAACCTCTGATACAATTACTGGTACATTCTCTGGTGCAACTGCAACTGTATCTGCTCTTACTGCTGGTAGTGAAGTTATTACCTCAAGATTTACTTTTGACTCAGGAATGAGAGATAACTTTTATGACATCTCACGAATTGTTAGAAAACCTTCTGCGGCATCACCTATAGGTAGATTGCTTGTAGTATATGATTTCTTCTCTCATGGTGCTGGAGATTGTTTCACTGTAGACTCCTACTCAAGTGTTGCTGGTCAAATGGAGTATGATGATATTCCAACATACACAGGAACGAAAGTAGATCCAGATAGCCCAACGCCATCTGGTCTATTCCCACTTGCAAACTCTTACGACTTTAGACCAACAGCAGAAAACATTACTGGTTCATCAACTACATTGTCTGTGGTAGATCAAATTACAGGAAGTTCATTTAACTTTGAAAATCGTCAGTTTGATGGAACTGGTGCTGTAACTGTTGATATGCCACAACCAACAAGTAATCTTCAATCTGATTTTGAATTTTATCTTGCAAAAGAAGCTACATTATTCTTAACTGCTAGTGGTGATTTTAAAATTATTGAGGGAGTTTCAGCTGAAAATCCTTCTCCACCTAAAGTAATAGACAATGCAATGATACTTGCAAGTTTTTCTATTCCACCATATACATTTACTCCTAAAGATGTATTGGTTCAAAGATTTAAAACTCAAAGATTTACCATGCGTGATATTGGTAGGATTAAAGATAGATTAGAAAAAGTTGAATCTATGACTGCACTTTCTCTTTTAGAAAGAGATGCAGAGTCTTTTGAAATTCAAGATGCAAATGGACTCAATCGTTTCAAATCTGGTTTCGTTGTTGATAACTTTGCTGGACACAGAGTTGGTGATACTATAAATGCTGATTATCAAATTGCTATTGACCCTCAACTAAACGAAGCAAGACCAGTTTGTGTTTTGAGAAATGCAGAATTGACTGAACTAGCAACTAGTGATACTGCAAGACTTGCTGTTGGTTATCAAAAAACTGGTGACTTAATTACACTACCATACAGTGATGTAACTCTTGTCGATCAACCATATGCTACTAGAGTTGAAAACCTACAGCCATATATTAGTGCTTTTTGGGTTGGTCAGATTCAATTAACTCCAGATAGTGATAACTGGTTTGAAACTGAAACTGCTCCTGATCTAATTATCAATGTTGATGGTAACTTTAGTTCTGTTGTAAATGCAAACAGAAATAATATAGGAACACTTTGGAACTCATGGGAAACTCAATGGAGTGGTGTTGTAAGCACACAATCTACTCTTAGTTTTGNAAGACTTGGTGTTTTGGCAGAGAACTATTCAAACAGTACGTTCTGATCTAGAAAGAACTGGTTTAAGAACTGAAGTTGTAGAAAACATTGTAGAGGAATCACAAGGCAATAAAGTTATTTCAAGAGCTCTAGTTCCATTTGTTCGTCCTAGACAAATTACTTTTGTAGGACAAGGGTTCTTACCAAACACAAGAGTTTATCCTTTCTTTGAAGGTAAAGATATAAGTGCATATGTCACTCCTGCTTCTTCAACATATACAACAGACACTACAATCATTGCGGGCAGTCCTTTGATTTGTACTGTTTCTGGAAAAGTAGAAGGTACTTTCGATATTCCAGATTATAAGTTTAAAGGTCAAACTTCTGTTCCTAAATTTAAAACAGGCGAAGTAGAATTTAGACTTACATCTAGTCCAACAAATGCAAGAGCTGGACTTGGTGGTGTTACTTCAGACCCAGCAACAGCAGGATCTACAATATATGCTGCTACTGGTATTATTGAAACAGAACAAGAAACTATTATTGCAACAAGAAATGCAACAGTTGTACAAACAAATGTTTCAGAAACAACTTCTCAATTTGATACTATCAATACCAATAGGGTTATACAAAGACTTGATCCACTTGCTCAAACATTTATATCAGAAGATGAGAATGGTTGTTTCTTAACAAAAATTGATGTGTTTGTTGCTGCAAAAGATGACACTTTACCAATGTGGGTAGAAATTAGAAATGTTATTAATGGATATCCCGGCCCTAAAATTCTTCCTTTCGGTAGAAAATTATTAGAACCATCTCAAATTAATGTTGATGATACAATTGGTGCAACTGCAACAACATTTACTTTTGACTCTCCTGTTTATATACAGGGTGGTATAGAATATTGTGTGGTTCTTAGAACAAACAGTCTTAACTATTTAGTATGGATTGCTCAAATGGGTGAACTTGATGTGAGTGGTTCTAACAGAGTTGTTTCTAAACAACCAACTCTTGGTGTTCTATTCAAATCACAAAACGATAAGACTTGGACTGCTGTTCAATCACAAGATTTAAAATTCAAATTACACAAAGCAGAGTTTACCACAACGACAGGCGTTTGTACATTAACGAATGATAATATTGGTGACTCAGTTTTAGCTGAAGATGGTGATACAGTTTATGGTCGTAGATTACAACAGAACCCAATTAGATTAACCAACAGTTCTACTGTAGCAAAGATTAATCATGGCGATCATGGTATGTACTCTACATCTAATAATGTTACAATTACTGGTGTAAATTCTGGTATATCTACTACACTTTCAGCTGCACTTACTGCAACTGGTACATCATTGACACTTACTTCTGCAACAAACTTTGCTGCAAGTAATTTGTCCTCANGATGTTATGTCAAGATTGGTACTGAAATATTATTTGGTACATTGTCTGGTACAACAATNTCAAGTTTAACAAGAAGTGTTGAAGATGGAGTTGCAGCTGCATATGCTATTGGTACTACAGTAGAACTCTATCAGTTGTTCGGTACTCCTCTTATTGAAATCAATAAGACACATACTGCAATTGCAAATATTAATATAGACTCTTACACAGTTGCTCTTACTACAGCTCCAACAGTTAGTGGTTCATCTGCTGATGTTGACAGCGGTGGTATTCTTACTTACGCATCAGAGAACTATAGATTTGAAACATTGAAAACAAACATTGCTCTCTTAGAATTACCAAACACAGTTATTAGTGCTGAACTTAAAAAGACTTCAGCTACAAGTCCTAGTGGTGCAGAGAGTTCATTTATTGTAGAAACAACTTCTAGTTCTATTTCTTTAGATGAAACAATTGATTTAGATACTACCTCTATGGTGTGTTCTAATATTAATGAAATAAATGAATTAAGTTCTGCAAAATCATTTACACTACCACTAACGCTTTCAACAACAGATACAAGTTTATCTCCTGTTATTGATACTGCAAGGTTGTCAGCAATTCTAGTTGCAAACAGAATTAATAATATTGACAGTAGTTCAGATGTTTATCCTACATCAGAATATGCTGCAATGACTGAACCAGATGGTGATGGAAATGTTGCAGTTTATATTACTAAAAAAATAGCTCTTGAAAATCCTGCTACTTCACTAAGAATATTCTTTGCTGGTCATAAGACAAACACATCTGAATTTAAATTATTATTTAAAATATTAAGGTCAGACCAATCAGATGATTTTGATGACTTGGGTTATACCTTCTTTAATACTGATGGAAGTCCAGATAAAACTGTTCCTGCTTCATTAGGTAGAAATGATTTCCAAGAATACCTATATACCGCTGGCATTAATGATGACGACATTGGAGAACCACTTCCAGAGTTCAATCAATTTGCAATCAAGATTGTGATGCAAAGTTCAGATGCAGCTAATCCACCAAGAATAAAAGACCTTAGAGTCTTAGCATTGGCAACATAACATGGCAGAATATTTACAGGTTGAAGGAAAACAAGATTTATTCAGAGATAGTAACTCTGGTGCGATTGTAAATAAAAATCGTAGTGCATACGAAATGGCAAAACGCAGAGCATCTGAAGCAAAAAAACAAAGAGATGAAATTCGTGGTGCTACAAGAGAGATAAATACTTTAAAGTGCGAGATGCACGAAATAAAAGATATGTTAAAAAAATTATTGGATAGAAACTAATGTCAATATCATCATCAGAAGTCACAACCTCATCAACCCTAGAACAGTTTAGGGTTCAGTTTAACAATCTGGTTACAGATGTTGACGGACTAGAAAATGGTACTTCCAACTTTGCATTTATTACTGTTGCAGAAGATGGTAATATCACATTTGAGGGTGCAACCAATGATGGCCATCAAACAACACTAACTGTTGCAGACCCTACAGCTGATAGAACAGTAACAATTCCAGATGCTACTGGAACATTGATAATGACAGGTACATTACTTGATGGTGCATCTACAGCACTTTTGTTTGGAGATAGTGGTGCTGCAACTGATGCAAGATTAAGATTTGGTGCTGCTTCAGACATGGATATTTACCATGATGGTACTGACTCATTTATTGATAACAAAACTGGTGTTTTAAAACTTGCAACGAATACTTCTGGTATTGCAGTTACAATTGGTCACACAACATCAGAAACAACAGTCGCAGATAATTTGACTGTTACAGGAACAACAAACTTAGTTGGTGCATTATCACTAAACGGAACTGCAATTACAAAAACAGCTGCAGAAATTAACCAATCTGCCTCAACAGGTTTAGCAACCGCTATGGCAATTGCATTATAAATAGACTAGAGTAATAGAGGAAGTAAAATGGCACAGGATTTTGAACGAAACATTGCAAGAAATATCGGAACTACAGCAGTAACTATTTTTACAGCAAATAGTGATGATGCAGTTGTTGGTATTAACTTAGCAAATACAATAACATCACAAGTTAAAGTAAGTGTGTTTGTAACAAATAGTAGTGCTGATTACTATTTGGTCAAAAATGCACCTATCCCTGCTTCAGCCGCACTACAAGTACTTGATGGTGGTGCGAAGTTTGTATTGCAAAGTGGAGATGCGTTGAAAGTACAATCTGATACTGCTACTTCAATTGATGCATGGGTAAGTCGTGTTGACACAATTAGTTCATAGGGGCAAAGAATGGCATACATAGGTACAGACTTAGGTTTTGGGAGTGGATTTGTTACCA
>JGI24004J15324_10000340_pt1 | contig 18930 bp, 34 predicted proteins | sample LinPmetageLP32_FD_15324 | JGI IMG/M metagenome (IMG submission 15324)
CGTTCCAGCAATCAGCTATGCGGTAACAGGTAATTACAACAACCATCTACGCGTTATGCCGTCTGTTGTTGCCTGATGAATCTGTATGTGGTCTGGTCATATCTAATTGCTTTTTGGTCAACGGTTGTTGTCAATTGCGCCAAACCGGTCAATTGGGATAACTGTTGGCCGCCACAAGACTGGCTAGCACCTGCGTTCCATGACTACATTCAAGCTAGGCAGCCTCCTTATTCTGAGGAGCGCAAAATCCTGGAGCAGCTTAATGGAAGAGTGGCAGTGGATGATTTTTCAGCAGAGCCTTGAGGATGAGCTGGCACTAGAAAGGTCAGTACGCTCCATCTATAACACCGAAGACCTTGTAGAGATCCAAGGTTTATGTGCTTGCTTGGTGCGGCAGAACTGGCATCAACGCAAGCTGTTATGTCAGGCAGTCACCAGGATTTCCGAGATGGATGCTCAACTTGCTTGCCTTGAGTAAAAGCAATCCATCGGGCTCTGTCTAGATTCTGCGATTTGTTATAGAGCCGAGCAATCCTGCGTTCATGGAGTTTGAAAGCTCTAAGGTCGTTGGCGTTTTGAAGAAGGCGAAGTTTGGTGTCGAAAGATTCCATATATCAATCTTTTTGTTTAGTGCGTCCTTCAGCACGTTTACGAATAGATTTTCTCCATTCTGCTTGATCTTTTGCCATTGCTTCGTTATACACGGAAGTAGGACTAGATCTTTTTAATTCAGAATAAATAGCTTCTCTTATCCAGGCTGTAGCTCTCTTGTCTTCTTTTGCTGCGGCTTCTTGGATCATTTCTGCTCGATGGGGATCTAGCAGTATTTGAAAGTAAGTTTTATTGCCGTGTCGAAGAGCCATACTGCCTAGATTATTCCAACTATACTACCATGTAATAGAAGAATCGGTCTTTTTCTCCCAAGCAGTTGCTTGAGCACGACGAGCCTGAGATCGCTGGTTCGTACAGCCTGCCCGTACTTTTTTTGCTCCTTCTAAAAGCATGGCAGCTCGTTGAAGGTCACCCGTAGTAGCGGTGCGTATCGCTGTTTTCAGACGCTCCATCACTATTTGCCTTCCTGTAAGCGGCATCCATAGCCTCTTGCAAATTCTTGTAATATACTACTGTGTTATTACAGGAAGAGAGCCATCCTTTGTCTGTGCAATAAACGCGAATCATCAGTGGGTTTCCATCCAAGTTTTACCTATGGAAACCTCAGCCAATGCGGGGATGTCTCCCAACCACTCGGCTTCAGCTTCCTCCATCACTTGTTTTAGACGAGCAGCCCACTCTTCAGCAGCATCTTCACGCACCAGCAACAAAATTTCGTCATGCACTGCGGCTGCAATCCGCACTATCTCTTCACCTGCCTCGTACACCAAGGGCCAAAGCTTGCCAAGGGCGCGTTTAAGAATGGCTGCACCAGCTCCCTGGATCGGTGTATTGCACCGAACAGTCAACCGGTTCATATCACCTTGTAAATACCGCCGCATACCAGAAACCGGAACTCTGGTCGCAGCCCATTTATCGCCTTCAGTCTTTTGTGACTCCTTTGCCATTTCCTGTTGCCACTCAGCAATCCCAGAAAAAGCACCCAGCCAATCTTTACGGATTTTGGCAGCACGCTCAAACGTCATGGTGATGCCTGAGCCACCGGCATAGTTACGCAGCCCTTTTGCACCTGAGCCGTAAAGCAAACCAAAGTTTGCAGACTTAGCTATCTGCCTACTACACCCAATAGTTTCAGCGGTAACAGTGTGAAGATCTTCACCCCGCTGGAACGCAGAGATCATCCGTTCATCACCCGCAATAGCAGCCGCAAGTCTTAGCTCCATCTGACCAAAATCAGCATCTACTAAGAGGTAACCTTCCGGCGCTTCTACGCACCCACGAAACTGTGGATCACGAGGAATTTGCTGGTTGTTCGGTTTAATACAGGACATCCTCCCCGATTCCGCACCAAGCTGCATGTAGCTGGCACGTACAAAACCATCAGCATCCATTTTCTCTTGGATAGAGTTAATCATTTGACGGCGCTTGTCCGCCCTTTTCCACTCCAGATAAATTTGAATAACCTCATGGTCTGCGGCATAAGCGCGTAAAGACTGTCGTGAAGCACTAGGTTTACCGTTCGCGTCTTTAGGTGTCTCACCTAAAAGATCACTTAATTTTTCCAGCAGTTGCTTTGGGCTATTAAGGTTGAAACCTCTGTACCTTTTACTGCCATCACGAATCTTACCCTCATCCTTGGCACGTAAATTAAAAGTATCGTCTTCGTCTCTAGGTAACTTTTTGCCCTCAGGAAGAGCATGATCCAGCTGAAGAATAAAGTCTTTCTCTAAGGCTTTTATATCTACCTGATAATCTTCCTTACGTTGCTGCAAATTAGCGGCGTTCCAGGGTAAACCTGTGCGCCACATTTGAGCCATAGCAGGTAGCGCACGGCACTCCAAACTGTACGCTTTTCTAAGTCTGTACTTAGCTATTTCGTGGTCCAGTTTTTCATCTAATTGCATAAGAGCTACGACATCATTAGCGGCATAATCCAACTGTCCAGCCGTTAATTCACCGCTCCAATCAGATCTTTGTTGTTCTTTAGATAGTTCTGTAGTTAAATAACGTTTGACGACGTTCGCAAGTCCATGCTTCGAGAAAGGCAGCCCGTTTGTAAGAAGTCGGCTGGCCAACATGGAGCACCGCACCCACCCGTGCGGATAGATGGCGTGCTCTTGCAACCACCCAAGATCAAACACAGCGTTATGGGCAAGCCAGTATCGGACTGGACTGCCGAAGAAGCGGCGCAACTTAACCCACTCGCTTTTATCAAGGTCAAAGCAATCAATTAGGACAACAGTATTACGAGCACCAGAGCCAAGTTGCAGCAACCTCAACTTCCCGCGCTCAGGCTGTAGCTGGAGCGTTTCAGTGTCGAAGCAAACTGATGCGGCAGTCTCGATCTTGTCGAGATGCTGGATTCCGTGAAAGACTTGAGCAGACATGTGTAGCGTCGTGCGGCTTTACCAGTGTAGCACACTACTCTGCTACTAGGTGTTCCAAGAATGGAAAATGATCTAAAGGGTAAAAACTCATAACAGCCACATCAATACCAAAGTTCAGAGCAGCTGTAACCTGACATTGAAACTGTGTATGACCATCTTCGTCATCCTGGTACGTTACTTGTTCCACAGCTAAAACTCTGTTTTCAGGGTCATAGCTTGTATAACGCGCAAGAGCTAACCTCTCGTATGTAATGCAGTCTGCTGTCATTAGCGTTTTGCAGTAGCTGAACTGAACATTGACTCTCACGCTGGGATACCTCCTAATAGCCCTGTGACGCTGTTTAAAACACCAGCGTATTACATAGCTAAGAAGCCAGTTCATTAAAAACAATGGCAACAACGTTCTCTAACTGTCTTATGTCTATGCCATTGCCTACTCTGCGCCTAACTAGGCTTACCAAACTGTGAAAGTCTTGGGGACTGTAATTACCTACGTCTTTAGCTTGTTTTGGAACAAGCCTGTCTCGAATAAGCTGAGACCTAGACACATGTTTAAACCCGGCTTCTTTATCTACCTGGGCTAAAAATTCTTCGGGGATGCGGACTGTAATTTCTTTCATTAAAGGTACTCGTTGTAAAAAGCACTACCGGGTCCATATTTAGACACGATCTCTGGAAACGCACCCAAAACTCTGGAGCGATTACGGGGATCAGCTAGCAGTGCCGCTTCGGACAGTTTACGAAAGAACTCACCACCGTAATGGTGCGCTGTCTTAATACTGCATAGAACTTGTTTTTCGGTCATAGGTCTGTAAATACATACAATAATGTAGCACTTTATGGGTATTTGGTCAACCCTTGCTCATCTCGAAGACGCAAAGATTCTTTCCACCCCACAGGTGGCTCTGGAATGTTCCAAAGCCCAACCAAACAACGCTCCCAGTGAAGGAAACGCTGCTTGTCTGTTGCCCTGGGATCAGAGAGTGAGGGGTACATAACTCAATCCCAAGCGTCCCAGCTATCGGCTCTTTCGTCATTGTTGATCAACCCCCTATGTCTGTGATTAGGCGCGTCAAAAGCCTTATCCGTTCCAGGGGAAGAGTTCTTAACGACAATCGCCTTTGTCAAAAGGTCGGGTTTTGTCAAAAGGTCAGGGGCCTTAGGACTTTTGACAATTTCAGGCTTTTGACAATTTGCATTGTCGTTTATATCCGTTCCAGGAGAAGAGGTTTGACTTTTAACACACCCTTCCACTGACACCCCACGTGCGCGACGAGTAAACCCACCTGGAACGTTTGCACCAATCGCCTGCCAGTAATTAGGCGCACGTCCTTTAAGCATTAAATCCATGGGAGGGTTACAACGCTCAATCAACCCCTGTGCATTCAGTTTCTCCAGGCTGTACTTGATAGCCCGCTTGCGGTGCTCGCCTCCCACACCAGCGTTATCAACAAAACTCTGGATCGACCAAGGCTTCCTATCTGCCCGCATTTCACGCAGCAGGGAGAGCATGTACTCGGTTGGCCCGTTTAGGTGGTTTTCCTTTGGCTCAGGAACAGGCTCAATCTTGTACGTGTAATCAGGCAACAGGCTGAAGACCATGCGCTGCCCTTCACGGTCATCCCTGGACTTTTCAATCGTCACAATCCTGCTGTTAAACGTGAGGCCCAATTCAGCCAGAACCTTGTTATCAGGCTTATTCATGTTCCAGGTTTCATCAACCGCAGCCTTGATGGCACTGGTTCCCCGGAACCCACCATTGCGGTTGTTGTGGTGGATCACGATGATCGAGCACGCCGGAAAGTCCTTGCCATTACGCCGCGCAAGCCTCTTCAAAGGCAACGCATACTCCCTGCGGTTCTCCTCATAAGGGTTGGAGTCGTTACAGCCGTCAAGGCTGTCAATGACCACCAAGCCATACTCGTTCTCCTTCTGGATCTTGCAGAACCTGCGATACCACTGCATATCCCACTCAGCGATGACATCAACGCCTGACTCCACGCCAATCAGATTGAACTGTCTGCGCGTAATCCGCTCACTCTGATCACCGTTCAACCAAAGACACTTAGCCCTTGGAACGTCCATCATTCCGCCGTGAACGTTGAACGCCCGCCCTTGGCTGATGTGCTTACAGAGCGTCTGACACATTGCCGATTTACCTGTGCCGCCATCAGCGTGGATAAGCAACAACCAAGGCTTAGGTAGCAAGCCCGGAATTGTGTACTCGAAAGGTGTGTCGTCCAAATCGTTGACATCCGCAGGTTTACAGCCCTTATTCCTCTCAAAGGTCAGGTGCGAATCGATCAAGCGATCAATAGCCGCCGCCCCTTCCCTGGAACGTCCACCTTCACTGGCCAGGATGGTCTTCGCCTGATCGGCATAAGCCGGGTTGTCATAGTTCTCTTCAATCTCAAGACCACGAGCAACTAACTCTTCTGGCCCAAGGAAGTCGAGCTTGAACTTCGTCGGCGTCGCATCGATGTCCGCCACCAGCTGTGCAAGACCGTCCCTTTGAAATCGCTTTCGTTCGGGGTCCGCCGCATCAGCCATGTTGATCAAACTTCCAAAACCCAAGCCGCCGCCTTGGAACCCAGCTGCCCACCGATCAGCACAGGGATTTTTACCGCTCTCCCATTCGTGCGAATACTCGTTATCACGACGGCTCCACTCTTCCCAGAGCTTCAAACCATCCTGGTTCGGCAGCTCGCTGTTAAGCATCGCGCCGATTTCCCACCAAAAACGCTCACTAAAAGCACCGCGAGGCTCGATAACACTCAGGCAACTCCGCCCAATAGCAATCTTTTCCTCCCTGGACCGGTTAGCAAAGCGCGTGTCCCGTAGCTTCCGGCCAGTGTCTTTCTGATTGACCTTGCGGTACTGCTCCCGCATCCGCTCAAGAAGCCACTCAGGAGCCTCAGGAAGAGCACTCAGGTCACCCTGGAACGTGTACTCACCCTGATCCTTGTAAGCGCCACATAAAACGCCCTGAGCACCCCAAAGAACTTCCCAGCCTTCCTGCTGTGCGGCAGCGTGGCTCATGGAAGCGACCCTTAAACGGTCATCCTCTGGAACGACAAACAAAAACTTTGCCGCGTTCTTCTTAGTTGACCTAACGCAAGGCGCTTTCTCCAGGTCAGTGCCCCACTTCTCCTCAATGGCACCAAGGTTGCGGTCAACGTCAAAGATGACCAAGCCACCTGAGCGAGTGCCGCTGTAAACACCGACTGCCTGGAACGTTTCAGGGCTGTCACTTATGTAATTGGCTGTGCATTCAGGGGAAAGGTTTTCCTTTGAAGCACGACCTAAGGGTGATTTACCGCAAGCAATCTTCCCGTTAGGAAGGGTTACACCAGCGGCATAAATCGGAGCGGTTGCCCAAGTCTTAGGCAACGTGCGAACAAAATCAGTAAGAATCATCTGCTACAGTGAGAGTGTTAAGTCGGCTATCAAACCGCCCCAGCAGCCATTCCCGGCTCTGGGGTTTTTCCATATTACCGCACTTGACGAGCTACGTCACCTGCTACAATAAAAAAGCACCGGGCAACACGCCCACAGCAACTTTTTACATGCCATTCATTTCAGACAAGAACAAATCTGCCGCTTCTGGCGGTAGTGGCGGTGGTTATCTCAACCCCTCCAAAATCCAGTCCGGCGGCAGTGTCCGTTTTGCGCTTCTGGACGATCAACCTCTTGAGTTTTTCGAGTGCTGGGGCGAAACCGCTGACGGCAAAACAAAGCCGTTCCGTTTCGCAGAAGATCCAAGCCCCGAAGACATTCAAGAAGAGATGGGCGTTGACTACAGCCGCCGTCTTAACCGTGACGGCACTGCACCCGAAAAGGTGAAGTTTGCCATCGCTGTGCCTGTCTACAGCTACGACTCCAGCGCAGTTCAGATCATGCAGCTCGGCCAAAAGAGCCTGATCAACGAACTGGATTCAGTCAGCCAAATGGAGGACTACGCCGACTTACTTGCCTGGGACTTTGTTCTTGGTAAAGAAGGAGTCGGTTTAGAAACCCGCTACAGCTTGCGTACTGCACCACGCAAAAAAGGCGCTCAGGACGACATCGAAACTGCCTGGACCGAAGCGCGTGATAGCGGTTTTGACATAAGCCGTTTGTTGACCGGAGACAATCCGTTCAAAGCCAACTAAAACAACATGTTTCTGGGGCTTAACCGCCCCTTTTTTATTGTTTAGACTCAAGCAGCTTTAATAAATCAATGTCAGATCGTCACTACGAAAAACCCTTACCTGAGACGATCACCACAATTTTGGAAGACGGCAGTGTTTCGGTTTCAGTAGGAAACATCACTGGGGTTGTTAGCTCCTATCACTTGATAGAACCCAAAGCTCACCAGCTACAGAAAGCTTGGCTCAGACATCAAATGGATTTGGTTGATGCAAGCAACTGATCCCCAAAACGCACTAGCGGGTCTACGCCGTTGGACCCTGGAACGTGACGACTCTGGTCCGCACCGTGTGTATCGCGATGAGTCTGGTGTGTCTTACGCATCAGTGACACACATTCTCAAAGAAACCTCACCCCAATGGCAAAAAGATGCACTCGAACGCTGGCTGGAACGTCCTACTGCTCCCGTCGAGCGTGATGTTGCTTGCGAGCGCGGCACTTTGGCGCACAACCACGCGGAGTATGTCCTTAAGACGGCAGCGAAGCTGGCAAGAAATAGCGCAAACAAGCGAGGAAGCTGGAGGACTGGAGATGACTCCCTGGAACGTGCTCCTAAAGGAATCACTACCTGGGCAATCGAGAAAGCCATTCAAGGGGCTCCTAGGGTCTCCTGGAGCGCCTCTGGGTACGCCCGAGGTCTACGGTCTTGGATCGGAGAGAACGTAACGGCCATTCATGCCATTGAGTTTTCCGTTCATGATCCACGCGGCTGGGCTGGAACGGCTGATGCCTTAATCGACCTAGACGGCAAGCTGTGCATCGCTGATTGGAAGACCAGCGTTAATGCCCGCAGTGAAGAAATGTTGTCAAACTACATCTGTCAGACTGGAGCGTATTCCCTGGGATTGCAGCACCTGACTGGATTAAAGCCTAAGTGTGGAGCGGTTGTAGTAGCTAGACGCAGTGGAGCACCACAGGTTCGCTTGCTCAGTGAGTTAGAATTACGTGGGGCGGAGTGTCAATGGTTAGAGAGAATGAGCCTTTATACGGCCCAGCAAGCCCTAAAGAACTAAGTAAGGCACTGGAACGTCTCTACACAGGACAGATGAACGTTGCTAAACAGGCAAAGGAACTAAGGATGACCCTGGAACGTTTGAAGCAGCTGTTTACCGCATACGTGAAAGAACGCCCTATCGATATAAGCGATGAGGACGTATGGAACGCAGACACACAACTAGCGTGGCCTTATACATAATTAATTCCCTGGAACGTGTGGTTGATCATCAAAAGAATCCAACCAATCACGTAAAGCTTGTCCAGTGGGTAAAGATTTAGGCCAAGCACAAAACCTCAACAGACTTGTTTTGTTGTAAAACATTTTAGAAGTATTAGGTTTCCAGGCTACATAAATAGGGGAAGGTCCATCTTTATGTAGAGATCTCTCAACAAAGAGTGTCCCTGGAACGTGGAATTGTTCGGGCTTCATACGGTTACGGTGTTGGATCGTAATTTACTTCGTCATCGATCAGTGGAATGATCTCATACTTTAAAGCATCTAAAGTCCTAATCATTAAATGCTGGTCCATTAAATGACGCTTGTCTTCGCGTCTAACAATAGCTTCAAGCTCTTTCAAGATGTTTTCTAATCTTTTGAAGTCACTTATTTGCGTTGGTCGGTAGTGGTACGTCATGAGAAAGAAAAAAGAGTGGAACGTTTTAACCCTGGAACTTGAGTGCTTTAATGGCATCCAGATGTTCTTGCATTTCAGCTTCGCGTTGCCAATAGCTTTCTGCGTGCTTGGCTAGCCATTCATCGATAGCTTCATTAATTAGGGCATCCCTGGAACGTCCATCGATAGCAGCCATTTCCGCCATTGTTTTTCGACGACTCCAGCTTTCAAAGTGCTGGAGCTGTTTCATCAAATCATCGTGTGCCTTTTGAGTAAGACCTGGTGCGTCTGGCTGGTTCGCTAGGAACTCTCGCCCTGTATCGGATAGGAAAGCCATCAAGCTTCCTGCTCCCAGTCGTACTTATCAACCCTTTGCTTACAACCCTGGCACGTCAGAGCAGACCACGCAAAGTGGTAGACACGTCCAATGTGACCACACTGCGGGCATTTGATAAACGTTCCCCGTTGCTTACCCCTGGAACGTGTTGTCACAGGCTTCCATCCTTTCTGGAACGGTATAAAGAACTGGCTCGGCTTGCCGTTCATTGTCACCTCATCTTGCCAAGTCAACCCAATACAAGTGTCATTAAGTAAGCACTTAATCAGAAAATCATCTATCTGTGGAGCGTAGACAACAGCGTAGGCATGGGACGCCCAGTGAACTGTTTTGCCCGCTAGTACAGCGGCTTTGATTTCAGCGAGTTGCATTTTGGTTGTCCAAGTAAGCGTGGATGCGGTTTTGTAGATCTGTGAGAATGGCTGCTCGTTGGCACGTATGCCAGCCTTTCTTTTCTAGGAATGACATTTCCCAGAAAATAGAGTCAGCAAGCAGGGATAGTTCAGTGTCTGTGAGTTGCATGGTGTTGAGCTTCGTTCGGACTTCTTCTGTTTCTATTGGCACGTCAAGGTACACGCTTCAAAGCGGGGCTTTAGCTCATCCATTTGGGCTACAAGGTTTTTGCGAGCAGTGATCCATTCCTTTTCCTTGGAACGTGCAGCGTTGAATAGCTCAGAGGCAATACCGGCTTGCTCATAAGCTTCAAGCAACAGCGTACTGACCACGTCTTTATACCCAGCGACCATTGTCTCTGGGCAGATCCCATAGATTTTTGTCATTAAACGGTCTTCTTCATCAGAGCAAATTTCATATTCAGTTTTGCCATCTTCAAGTTTTTCAGCAGCACCAAACATAGACATAGCTTTTAGTAGTGCCTGGTGCGCGTCAATATCATGACGACGATATTCCTGTGAAAGCTTTTCGATGGATGCATGAATAGCAATACGTTCTGGTTGCTGTTCAATCCAGTCGATGAAGCATGTGCTGGGGATAGTCATTTGAGGTGGGGTTACGGTTTTCGGGTGTTTAGCTGGAGCGTGGATCAATTTAATTCGATGAGACAAAATCTCAGGTTATTTGAGACAAACCACCCATACGGGCGAGTCTTTCGTATTCACGGACTAGACGTGCATAGTCTGCAACGTTGCCAGCTTTAAAAGCCGTGATTAACAGTTGGCGCGTCATCCGCATCAATGCGTCTCGGTCTTCAAAGCTGATCCCTGGTACGGAGTCGGCGTCGATGCTGCCATCTTCTGCAAAGCGTTCAAGGTCAGCAGATTCGCAGTCTCGGTAGGCTGTCGCTCTGCTGATGCCATAGTCACGTTGGAGCGTTGCAGCAACGTCAGCAGTTTGCAGGCCCATGTCTAGAAGTCGCTTCGCTTCCGCTAGTTGTGCGTCTCGTTGTTGACTGGTCCGTTTCATTTGAGTTTTGCTGGTGTTGGGACGTAAACCAATTCATTGGCACCCCAGTAGCTCCAGCGAGTGTGCTGGCTAAGTGTGCCTAAAATCCGTGGCCTGAAATCTGCTGTTCTTGTGGAACGTTTCTTGCCCCAGTTTTGCTGTTCAAAGTAAGGACTGCCCCAAAAAAATTCATCTCCAACTTTCAGGGATGAAAATGGAGTGGCGTGGTAAATCATTCAACTATCTCCCACTGAACGTCGTCTAAGCAAACCGTGATGTCTGCCCAGCAGCGAGCTGGTCCGAATTGGGCAGGCTCTGCGATGTCTGGCGGATAGATGACAGCCGGACTCGTTTGCACCATGTCGTCAACAATGGCGGTGACGCGAAGCTGAACTACTCCGTGTTGGTCCGATCTGCTGATCACGTCTGCCTCCTCGATTCTTAGAACGTGTTGGCTCATTGGTTGATTATGCTTTCTACTCTGCTACAGTAGCATCAGTTCAACCAACACCGCAACCCGACTCATGACCGACTCACTCAAAACATTCTCCGACCTGTTCGTCTATGCAAAGTCTCAAGCTCGCATCGAGTTTGTGAACTACGCAGGAGGCAGAGACAGTGTGTATTACTGGCGTCAGGACAAGAGCCGCCGTGACAACGCCCGTAAAAAGGTTATGGTCCGTTATGGCTGGTTAGCTGATCAAGCACTACCTGTCGGCCAATCAGGCAATGGCCGCTTAATGGTCACGGCTGATAGTGTTGACTACTGTGCTGGCCAATATCCCCCTACTGAAGTGTGGGGCGCTGTTTTCGATTACATTCAGATCAACTACAGATGACATTAAAAAGCCCCCATATTGGGGGCGTTTTGTTTTCACAGCTTGGCAAGCCGTGGATGACATGGCTCGTCTGGCCACTCAAAAGAGATAGATGAGTCAGCCGCTATTTTGTGTCCTAGGTCTAGCACCGCTTTACGTCGGCCTTTAACCTCGCGTCTGCTGTCCTCGTGCCATAGGGTTGTTAAATACTCATCACAGCGTTTTAGTTCTGCTGAAATGTAATCTAACTGCTGTTTAGGTGTTAGTGACATTTTTAAATAAAAGAAAGCCCCAGAGCGTTAACCCTGGGGCGTTTGATTAGACGAAGGAAGGAAGTTCAATCGGGAGTGTCACCACTTTGAAGAGGTAACGGTCACCGTCAACGGCACGGCAGAGCCGAGCGAATAACTCAGCCTGCTCTCTGGTTCGTGGCCTCCCACCGTGACTGGCAACCCAGCCTGATGAAATGCCCTGCCAGCGTGCGACTTGATGTCTCACTGTGTCACCTCCTGATGAGGGGCTTTGACCAACTCACTGGATAGCTTTGACAGGAACTTCTGCGCTTCTTCGTCTTCTTTGCGATACCCGAGAGATTTGACGTACTCGACGACTCCCTCTTGCAGTTGCGCAATGGTAAGACCCTCTAACGTGATCTTATTTGAGGAGTCGGTATCGCGGATTTCAATTTCAGCGGTGTCTCGGTAGCTGCTTGAGTAAAGCTTCACCGAGCAGGATTGCTGGATCTTGAAAGTGTGCGCTGTTGAGTGTTGCATTTTGGGTAGATGCGAAGTTTTCTAGGTGCTTATTTCACGCGCCAGCACTGGCGAGGCTGTCTCGTCACGGGAGAAGCATCCGCTGGCTAAGCCAGAGTATTTAGTGCATCAGAAGCTAGCGGCGCACGGAGGCTGACCCGGTTCGACTTGCTCACATTGTGGAAGAGGTGAGCTGGATCGCTCTTCCCTCCTCATGTATATAGTATAGCACAATGTACTCGGCTATGGGGGTGGTATTGCGATCTTTATATTTCTTTAAGGTCCTGCGGGGGACTTAAATAAATACTGCCAAACCTATGTACTGTGCTACCCGGGGGCAGGGGTCAGAAAACACACTTGTTATGTGCTACACCCCAAAATAAAAGAGACCCTATATTTAGCCTTACATGTTGCTATTGTGGCTGCACAGGTTGTTTCCGAGTTATGGACGAAAATACACCCGAAGAGAAGGAAGTAAAACGAATCGGTGGTCCAAAAAATCCGAAGGACATCCAAGACGCCCGTATTCTCCGCCTATATCGCCGCCAATTAGAAGGCTTACCCGCTCTCCAGCTGGTACTTGACCATGCAAGCAAAGAACAGGTGGGACGTGCCACGGCATTCCGCGACTGGAAAGCAGTCCAGGTACTAAATCGCGAAGATTTTGAGCGCGAACGCGAAGATATGGCCTCCAGAATATTTTCTATGCGCTCCCGCCTCTACAACTCAGCCGTAAAGCGAGGCCAAACACAAACAGCTGCCAACGTTCTCGACTCCCTGGCACGTATGGTCGGTTGTGACCAAGTGCAAGAAAGTAGCACATTGCCCGAGATCCACGTTAGGATCGAAAAACCCGAGTAAACACCACTTTTGGCGAAAACACTTGATATAAGCCTTCGCCCTGCCCAAGGCATTGTATTTAGCGCCAAAGAAAGGTTCCGAATCCTGGTCGCAGGTCGCCGTTTCGGCAAATCCTATCTTTCCTGCATCGAACTATTCACCAAAGCCCTGGAACGTCCCGGCGAAACCTATTTTTACTGCGCTCCAACGTATCGAATGGCGAAAGACATCGCCTGGAAAACGTTAAAAAAGACAATCCCGAAAGAATATATCCGCTCTAAAAACGAAACCGACTTACGCCTAGATCTTGTAAACGATTCCACGATCGAACTAAAAGGCACAGAAAATGCAATGGCACTGCGTGGCCGTTCTTTAGCAGGAGTAGTCCTAGACGAAGCCGCCTTCATGGAATCAGAAGTCTGGTTCGAGGTAATCCGCCCCGCTTTAGCGGACAAACAAGGCTGGGCACTCTTCATCTCCACCCCGGATGGAACGGCCAGCTGGTTCTACGACTTGTGGTGCTATTGCGAAGAGGACAAAACAGGCGACTGGATCCGCTGGTGCTACACAACAATCGAAGGTGGCAATGTTCCCGCACATGAGGTCGAAGCAGCCCGAACCCAACTCGACTCTCGTACGTTCCGCCAAGAATTTGAAGCCAGCTTCGAGAACCTAACGGGTCTAGTCGCTGTAAGTTTCAGCGACGAAAACATATCCACCGAAGCCAAGGACATCAAAATACTGCCCTTACTACTAGGCGTTGACTTTAACGTTGACCCAATGTCTGGCATCTGCGCCGTAAAAGACAACGGCACCCTGTACGTCTTCGACGAAATCATGCTTCGCGGCGGAGCAACAACCTGGGACTTTGCAGAAGAAGTAACCCGCCGCTACGGCGTGGACCGTCGAGTAATCGCGTGCCCGGACCCAACAGGTGGCGCAAGAAAAACTTCCGGCATCGGCGTAACGGACCACACTATTTTGCGCCGCAGCGGCTTCAACGTTCAATCACCAAAAGCACCCTGGAAAATCCGCGACAAAATCACAGCAGTAAACACCGCATTATTCGATGCTGCTGGAGCGCGAAGAACTGTAATTCACCCACGTTGCAAACAGCTAATCAAAGATTTAAGGACGCTAACCTACACACCTAACACCGGCCTACCCAACAAAAACTTAGGAGTGGACCACGCTTTTGACGCCTTCGGGTATTTAGTTTTACAACAGTTTAATTTAGCCAAGCCCGAGACTATGGGCACTACTTCTCATCGGTTGTACTGAAATGAAGCGATTAAAAGGAACGCCGTGCCCTGCTTGTGGGTCGGAGGATACAAAAGTAGTGGTTACTTATACATCACAAGATGATGACGTGGTGCGATTCCGTGTTTGCGGTAAGTGCGGCAAGAAGTTTAGGACGATCCAGCCGCCTGAAGACATCTTGTCAAGCACAATAGTAATTAAATACCATCCCCGATGGAGCGAGGAGCATAAAGGTAAAAAGGTTGTGCTTGAGTGCGATCCGCAATTGACCTAGAATAAGGAGACTAAAGGTCTTGATATGGCTTACGGTATGGCAGCCAAGAAAAAACCAGCAAAAAAGCGTGGTTTGTACGCCAATATCAAGGCAAAACGTGATCGAATCAAGGCGGGCTCTGGCGAAAAGATGCGTAAACCAGGCGCTAAAGGCGCTCCAACCGCGAAAGCGTTTAAGAAAGCTGAGAAAACTGCAAAAAAACCGAGCCGCAAAGCGTCGGGAAGTCGAAAGTAATTGAAGATCTGGTCGTAGCTTGTCGCAGTTAAGCAGTTAGACTGTTAGGCATAGAACCTTCCTATGTCTACCAATGGCTGTTATTCGAGGAGAAGAGGGCGCTGTTCAATTTGCTCCCACTGGCAGTGGCAACGCAACAATCGTTGGCACTCGTAGCTGGTCACTCAGCATCACAAAGGACACACTTGACACCACCAAGCAGGGTGACACCTTCCGTTCCAATGTCGGAAGCATGATCTCTGGCTCTGGCACGGTTGAGCTTGTCTATGACCCTGACGCAACTGGTCAACCTACCTTTATTGAGGACATTGTTACGGCTGCTGATCCAGCAGACGCAACCTTTGAGTTGTTCACTAAAGGAACAACAAGCGGTACTGATTCAGTGAGTTTTAAGGGAATTGTTACCAGCATGGATATTGGATCTACTGCCGGTGATCTTGTCGTTGCAACTTGCAACTTCATCACCAGCGGAGCAATCACCAGCAACCTTGAGTAAAGGTTGATCTGATGGTTGAATATCGCGGCGAACGCTTCGCTGGCTACAACAAACCTAAACGTACTCCGAGCCACCCGACAAAATCCCATGCCGTTTTGGTAAAGGAAGGGGACAAGGTTCGGTTACTCCGATTCGGACAACAGGGAGTCAGTGGCTCACCAAAACGTGAAGGGGAATCTGTAGCAGCAAAGCGTCGTCGTGAATCGTTTAAGGCTCGCCACGCAGCCAACATAAAGCGTGGCAAGCTTTCCCCTGCTTACTGGGCCAATCGCGTGAAATGGTGACATGACTTACTCCGTCCCTGGCTCGGTACGCACCCATCTCGTCAGCTCTTCTTATCTAGGAAGCGTTGATAGTCCATTTGTTCGCACCAAAGCGGTGATCGATCAAATGAAAGGCTGGGAGATCATGACAGCCGTGACAAACGGCACCGAATATCTACGCGAAAATAGCGAAACCTTCCTTCCACTAGAACCCCGCGAAGATTATTCTGCTTATTTGGCGCGTGTCAATAGAGCCGTATTTTCACCGTACACACAGCGCCTGATTCGAGCAGCTGCTGGTCTAATCCTTCGCAAACCAATCAGCATCGAAGGCGATCCTTATTGGACCGATGTCTTTAACAAGAATGTTGATGGCTGTGGATCGGATATTGATGAGTACGCCCGCCGTCAAGCCATTTGCGCTTTAACTTACGGTCATTGCCATACTTTAGTTGACTTTCCAGCACCTACCGATGCAAGGACTCTTGCTGAAGAGCGAGCATTAAATCGTAGACCGTATTGGATTGAAATCGAGCCAAAGAATATTTATGGATGGCGATTAGATCGCGACTCAAATTATGGCAGCTTAACTCAAGTGCGGATTGCAGAGAAAGCAGTTGTACCTGACGGTGATTTTGGTGAAAAAGTATATGATCAAGTGCGTGTGATTGAGCCAGGTCGCTACCGCATCTATCGACGAGACCAGCAAGAAAATCAGCTACAAGGAAGTGCCGCGTACCCTGGTTCGTACGACCAAACCGCAACTGCTGGAGGAGAGTACGAGATTGTTGAGCAAGGTGCTTTTGACCTAGAAGGCATTCCTTTGGTAACAGTTTATGCAAATAAAGTTGAAACAATGTCTAGTCGTCCACCCCTCCTAGATATTGCATACCTGAACTTAGCTCACTTCCAACGCCAAGCCGATCTAATCCATAGTTTACATATTGCAAGCCAGCCAATGTTAGTTATGGAAGGCTGGGACGATCAAACCAAGGACATAGCTATTAGCGTTAATTACGCAATGGCAACACAACCTGGCAACAAGGTTTATTACGTTGAGCCAGCGTCTAGCGCATTTGAGGCTCAATCAGCTGAAGTGCAAGAGCTACAGCAACAAATGAGCAGCCTAGGTATTAGCACTCTTAGCCAACAAAAGCATGTAGCCGAATCTGCCGATGCCCGCCGCTTGGATCGTATCGACACCAACTCGATGCTGGCAATGGTTTCAATGGACTTGGAGTCTGGTCTTCAGAAATCCTATGACTTAGCTGCAAATTATCTTGGCATTGAGCCACCTGAAGTCAAGATCAGTCGTGACTTTGATCTTCAGCGTTTGATTGGCCAAGACATCACTGCAATGGGTCAGCTTCTTGAAAGCGAAGTTATTGATCGTGGTGAGTTCCGTGAAATGCTGGTTCAGGGCGAAATTTTACCTAAAGCAGCGGAATCGCAAGAAGAGCCATCAGAGCTACAGTGAAGGAGCAATAATTATTTAGCCCCATGGCCAAGTCAATTGACAAGGTTTTGCAGTCAGACGGCTCTTACAAGTGGGAAATGGTTGACTCTTGGGATCCTGCATCTGAAAGAACAGCAACACCACCTGCTGCACCTAAGGCTGCTGAAAAACCAAAAACAACTAAAAAAGCAAAAGCTTGTAAAGTAGGAGAGTCTACTAATTCTTGATAATGGAAGAACAAGTCATCCAGGAAACACCCGTGGTGTCTCCTGAGCAGCCCGTGGTTGCTGTTGACGGCAATGTAGAGATTGATGTTTCTACAACTCAAGCTCAGTATGAGCAACAACTTGAGTCATTAAAAACTCGTGCTCTAGAGGCTGAGGAGAAATTCCAAGGCGTAAAAGGCAAACTTGACGACGTTTACAAAAAACAAAAAGACGCTCGTCAAAAAACGCTAGAAGATCAAGGCCAATGGAAAGACCTTTGGGAAGAAGCAAATCAAACAGGCCAAGAGAAGGATCAGCGCATTGCAGCTCTGGAACGTCAACTGGTTGAAGAACGAACATCCAAAGAGACTGCTGCAATGCAGACTTCTGCGTTGTCTGCAATTAGCCAAGCTGGAGCGGTGAATGCTGAGCAGCTTCTTCAGCTGATGCAAAAGAATTTGAAGAAGTCAGATTCTGGCAAGGTTGTTGTGCTGGATGGTGGCATCGAGCAAGACATCAATGTTTATCTTGCGAAGCTAAAGAATCCTGGTTCTGGTTGGGAGCATCAGTTCAAACCAAGCAGTGCATCTGGCATGGGAGCAAAGCCTAATTTGAGCACTGCTAATGCTGCGGGTATCGCAAACCCTTGGGCAGAAGGTAGTATTAACTTAACAAGGCAAATGGCCTTGGACAATACCGACCCTGAACTTGCAGCAGTGCTCAGGCGAGAGGCCGGTAAGTAGTCCCCGTGGGACACCAATCCAAGTCCGTGACTTGATCCCCGCAAACTTTATCCCTAGATAGGAAATGGCTGCTCCATTTCAGAATTATTCCGGCGGTGTCCTACTCGCGGACATCGTCAAGAGGAATAACCTCAGCACCTATGTGTCTGAGGCCATCAAAGAGCGCAGCTTGTTCCTCAAGTCTGGCGCTGTTGTTCGTAACGCTCTTCTTGATGCACGAGAAGGCGGTACTCGCATTCAAGTTCCTGAGTTCAACCCCGTGTCTCCTACAGAGGAAGTCATGGACGGTACAGCTTCATGGGGCACTAGCTCTGCTGGCTACCTAACTCCACAGAAAATCGGTACTGGCACGCAAATTGCCTCTATCGTTCACCGTGGTTTTGCCTACGCCGTGGATGACATTGCGATTTTGGCCGCTGGCGAAGATCCAATGCTTCACATCCGTAACCAGTTGGCAGATGCCATCAACAAGCTGAACAGCGCACGTCTGTTTGAGCAGTTGACTGGTTTGTTCCACACTGCTCTTAATGCTCACCGCCTTCAGAAGCAGCTTGGTACTAACGGTGCTACCGGCGAAGCCAACTATCTGACTGCTGCAACCGTTGCTGAAGCCCGTTCCAAACTGGGTGAACGCGGTGAAGAGTTGGACATCCTGGTTGTTCACCCTTCCGTTGCTTACTACCTGTATCAGGTAGGAATGCTGACCTTCTCTACTTCAGCACTTGCCGCTTCTGGCGCAGTGACCTGGGGTGGTGGTGGCGTTGGCATTGGNGCGCGTGAAGTCGGTGAATTTGCTGGTTGTCGCGTCATTGTTGACTCACAAGTCAACNTCAATGACCCAACGCCAACTGGCAAACGCCAAGAGTTCCGTTGCTACATGCTGAAGTCTGGCACCATCCTTGAGGGTGTTCAGCAAGACCTCCGCATTGAGTCGGATCGCAACGTCCTCTCGAAGCAAGACGTGCTTTCCGTGGATTACCACACTGCCTATCACGTTATGGGCACCAAGTGGGGTTCTGCTTCGGACAACCCGACTAACGCAAACCTGCGTAC
>JGI24004J15324_10000341_pt1 | contig 18918 bp, 36 predicted proteins | sample LinPmetageLP32_FD_15324 | JGI IMG/M metagenome (IMG submission 15324)
AAGAAGGGGCAGCTAAAGAGTTAGAAGCTTTAAACGAGCTAAAAGCTGCTGATGCAGAAAGAATGGGAACGCTTACTTTAATGCCTGCTTTAGTTACTGAAACAAACAATGAAATTGCACAAGCTGATAATTCCGCTTTAGACACTTACTTGAATACAAATAAAACAAAGAAAAAGTCAGATGAAGATGTAGAAAATGCAAAAAAAGAAATAGCTAAAAAAGGACTTCAATTAATAACTGCTATAGCAGGGGAAGGTTCAGCTATTGGTAAAGCTGCCGCTATTGCATCTGTTACAATGTCAGGAGTAGAATCAGTTCAAAATGCTTTTACTACTGCACAAGGTTCTCCAGCAACAATAGCTTTTCCTGCCTACCCTTTCGTTCAAGCAGGGATAGCAGGGGCCTTTAGTGCAGTTCAATTACAGAAGATTATGAGTGGCGGTAAGCCAGGAGGAGGAGGAGGAGGTGGTGGTCGTGCAGCAGCAACCCCTGCTCCACAAATGATGTCAGGTCAATTTGAATTAGGTGGGGGTATTAAGCCTGAACCTGTCAAAGCATTTGTAGTTACAGATGAAATGACAAATAGCCAAGACCAGTTAGCAAACATAAGACGTAGAGCTACAATATAAAAATCAAATAAATATTAATTAAATCTATTATATAATATGCCGTGTAAAGAATGTAAAGATGGAAAGGTAAAATGGGGAGAATCAGGAGAATGTAAATATGATTCTATCGCTGAATGTGAAGCAGCAAATAAAGACTATTACGAAAAGACTACTTCTATTGTAGAATTGGTTATTGATGATGATAGTCAGGAACTTGCTATTGATGCTATTAGTTTAGTATCAGCACCTGCAATTGAGCAAGACTTTGTTTATTTTGGAAAAGAAAAGAATAACTTAACATTCGCAAAGGTAGATGAAGAAAAGAGAATGTTAGTTAGCCCTGCTTTAATACCTAATAAGCAAATATTTAGATATGATCCTAACACCGATTCAGAATACTATGTTTACTTTAGCCCTGATACAGTTAGAAAAGCATCTGAGTTGTATTTAAAACATAACAATCATCACAAAGCTACTCACGAGCATAATGAAAGAGTATCAGGAGTTTTAACAACTGAAAGCTGGATAATCCAAGATCCTAAAATGGATAAGTCAAGACTTTATGGCTACAATTTACCAAAAGGAACGTGGATGGTTTCTATGAAAATAAATAATTCTGATTTATGGAACAAGATAAAAGATGGCTCTTTGAAAGGACTTTCAATTGAAGGTTATTTTTCAGACAAAATGGAAAAGATGTCAGAAAAAGCACCAACTGATGAGGAAATATTAAAAGCTCTTAACGAGATAATAAACGAAAATCAAACAAAGTAATTAACTTTCTATTATATTAAAAAAGAACCTATGGACTTAAAAGAACAAATATTAGTAGCACTTGGCTTAAACAAAGCCGAAGAAGAAATCAAATTAGCTTGGCAATCTAAAGGCGAAGATGGAACTATATATGTTTCAACTGCTGAAGAATTAGAATCAGGTGTAGATGTTTCTGTATTAACAGAAGATGGCACTACAATTCCTTTGCCTGTTGGAACTTACAAAACTGAAGATGGTGTTAGCTTTAGAGTTGAAGAGGAAGGAGTAGTTTCTGAAGTTATGGAATCTGAAACTGAAGAGGAAGTTGAAGCTGATTATGAAGATAAAGAAGAAATGGCAGAAGCAGTAGAATTTAAGTTCCCTGAATCAGAAGCAGAAAAAGCAGATTGGGCTAAGTCTTATGAAGAAATGAAAGACAAAGTAGACAACTTAATGGATGCTATTGCGGATATTAAGGAAAGAATGGGGGAAGGGGATTCAGAAGTAGAAGAAATGGCAGAAGAAGTAGTAGAAGAAACTACTGAACCATCTGCAAATCCAAAAACAATAACNACTAAAGAAGTAGTAGAATTTTCAGCAGAAGAAGAATTAGAAAAACTTAAAGCTGAGAATGAAAAACTAAAAACGGAATTAGCAGCAAGTCCTGCTGATAGTCCAATAATCACAAATAAATTTTCTTCTCAAAACGAAAGACCATTTGCTGCAAAAGAATTAAGCAAAATGTCTAAGCAAGAAAGATTTTTATATAACTTAAATAAATAATAACAAAAAAATAAAAAATTATGGCATTCGGAGTAACGAGTAACTATGCAGGGAAAGCGGCAGGATTTTATATCAATGCAGCCCTCAAAGAAGCAACATCATTGGACTTTTTAACAATGATAGAAAACATCAAATTTAAGAGTAATATCCAAAAATACTCAAATTCAGGTTTAATAGTAGCAGCAGCGTGTGATTTTTCTTCACAAGGTAATCTTACAGGAACTGAAGCAGTATTACAACCAACTAACCTAATGGTAAACCTAGACATTTGCAAACAAGAACTTTTAGATTCTTGGGAAGCATTACAAATGAGAGCAGGAGCAGGAGCACCACCACCAGCATCTTTTGATGACTATGTAATCTCTTATATGGGAGAAATTATAGCAGACGGAATTGAAGGTATGGTATGGGCAGGAGCAGGAACGGCAGCTTCTTTTAACGGATTTTGCACAACTACAACAGGAGTTTTAGCAGCTAATGCTGATGTAACTGATGTTGCAACAGTTGGTGGTGCAGGTTCAGCTATTATTGCAGGAAACGTAATTGAAAACTTGCAAAATACAGTAGCAGCTATTCCTAGTGCAGTTTATCCAAAAGAAGATTTATACTTATATGTAAGTCCTGCAACTTGGAGATTATACATTCAAGCAGTTTCAGCTTTAACTTCATTCCCTTATGCAAATATGAATGAAGATTATACTAAAGTATTTGAAGGAATTAAATTAGCCGTTTGTCCAGGAATGACTAATGATACAATTGTAGCGGCTCAGAAATCTAACATGTTCTTCGGGACGGATCTTATCTCTGATGCTACTAGAATACAATTGATGGATATGGCTCAATTAGATGGTTCGGACAATATGAGAATGGTAGCACGATTCTCAGGAGGTGTTCAAACTGCAATAGGTGGCGACGTAGTATTTACATCATAATAAACTTAATTAATAGAAGCANGGGNNTAAAAACCCTTGCTCCTTTAACCCTTAAAAAATAAAAAAACATGNNTTGCACAAATTTATNAAAAGGTCGANNACTTGACTGTAACCGAATAGCAGGAGGGGTTAAGTTTATATACTTCTCAGTTTATGATCAAATATCATCATTTGCTTATGATGCNGGAAATCCTTTAGAGATTGACACAATTGACTTTGGTGGCAGCACTATATTTNGATATACNATGCCNCTTGGAGTTGCATCAGTTNNAGAAACAATTACAGGATCNACAGAAAATGGAACTATTTTCTATGCTCCACAAGTTAATGTAATATTCAACAGACTTACAAAAGAGGATCAAAACGAAATAAAGCTTTTAGGTAAAACTAAGGTTAGGATTTTTGCTCAATTAAATGCTCAACACGTTGCAACAGGTAATGATGTAATCTTAGCAATAGGAATGGAAAATGGTTTAAATTTAAATGCAGGAACTATTGAAAGTGGGGCTGCATTCGGGGACAGGAACGGATACAGTCTTACCTTTGACGGAATGGAGGCAGTTCCAATGTCAATGTTAGAAGATTATACTACTGTGCCGTTTGACAATGCTGGATTTACAAACGAAGCAGCAACGTTCCCTACTATTTCTTAATCTTATTAGTGGTTTTCATATATTCTTGATTAGAGGGCTTTATGCCCTCTTTTCTTTTATACCAAATAAAAACAGCACTTTTCTATTATATAGTATATGATACAAGCAACAACAGGCACAAGCTTTTCAGCTTACGTTCAGACTAGGGATAATACAATAAACACCTTACTAGATTTAAGCTTAATTAGACATCTATATAAGTTTACTAATGATATGGATAGATCAGTGCAATATGCTTATCCTGCAACAGAAACTATTTTTGAAAGATATACAAAGTCGGATTTTGTTCATAACGCAACTCCTAATGTATTCACAGGAGAAGTTAATTTAAGTGCAGGGTTTTGGAAGTATGAAGTTTACGAAGTTAGTTATGCAAGACTTGTTAACTTATCCGCAACTCACGCACCAGCAACAGAAGATTTTATATTTGATCCAAACGATGGTTTAAGAGGTGTTGTGCAGGGCTTAGTAACTAAAGGCAAGATGTATGTAACAGAAAAAGCAGGAACAGAAGAAGTTGCTTACTCTCAAAACGGTAGAAGTGTAGTTTCTATAACAATAGTATCAGGTGGTGCAGGATATACTTCAGCACCTACTTTAACAATAACAGGTGGCAGTCCTATAACAACTGCTACTGCTACCTGCACAGTAAGTGGTGGTGCTATAGATTCAGTAACAATAACAAACGCTGGTAATGGTTACACCTCTACACCTGTAATAAGTATGTCAGGTGGAGGATTTACAACAGAAGCTCAATTAGTAGCAAGTATTCAAGAAACAAATTATATATATTCAGGATAAAAATTAAAAAATTATGGCAATAGAAAATGTGCAACAACTCTTAACAGAGCAATTAGGAAAAAATAATAATACAGAAATATTTACAACAGCAGCACAATCAGGCAAAAATTGGTATTGTGTTTACTTTCCTGTTGAAAGTGTAGTTAGTGCTATTACAGTATCAAATGCAACAGGCGAAGCGGCATTACAAACGACTCTTCCTGCGGGAACGACTCTTTTTATGAATGTAACGGCTATTACCCTAACTAGTGGTGTTGGGATAGGCTATCAAGAGCAACCTTCATAAGATATGTTAGCACTAAAACTAGGATTAAGCTTAAACAGTATTAAAACTTATGGAGCTTGGACACCAACAGATGAAGAGAGTCTAGAGGCGTGGTATCAAAACAATACTGGAATTACTTTAAATGGTTCAGATGTTTCTAGGTGGGCTGATAGTTCTAGTAATAGCCACGATATGGATCAAGCAACTGCAACAGAGCAACCTGCCTTCTCAGCAGGAGTTTTAACTTTTGTAAGCTCAAATACAGAAAACCTACAAACAACAAGTCAAATTGAATTGTCAGGAGATTTTACAATAGGTATTAAGGCAAAACCTACCATAGCGGCAGCAGGAACCTTCTTAGCAGATAACACCACTACCAAAGAGTTGTTTAAATATGAAAGTGCCACAAGAATTAAAGTTAAAATAGATTCGGCTAATGTAAATTTAGACTTAGATTCAGGCACTTTTGGAGATGACTATATAGTTATAACAAGAGTTTCTAATGTTTTAAATTTGTGGCAAAACGGAAGACAACAAACAGGATCAACTCCAACGGCAGCAGGAACGTCTGATATTGATGCTATCGGTGTAAGAGCTACAAATGTAGATTCTTTTGATGGAGAAATAGAAGAAATACAAATATATAGTTCATCAAGTTCAAAATTAACTGCTAATATAAATTCAAGACTATCGGGAATATAAAACAAAAATTATGAAAGACAATATTATTAACATAAATCTTGAAACCTCAACTGCTCCTGTTGTAAAAGAAGTTCGTGGAAGGGATTGGATTTCTTATGGTGATGCAAACGGAGAATGGTCTAATTTATATCCACAGTTTTTAATAGATCTTTATTACTCATCCTCAATAACTGCGGCTATAGTAAATTCTACTGCTGAAATGATAGCAGGAGAAGATTTAATTATAGAAGATGAAGATGATAGAGATTTAGAGGCAAGAGTAAAGCTTCAAAACTTTATGAATAGAGCAAATGGAAATGAAAGCTTACACGAAGTTATTAAAAAAGCTTCTTTTGATTTTAAACTTCAAGGTGGATTTGCCTTTAATTTAGTTTGGTCGAAAGACAGAACGCAAATTGCGGAAATTTATCACGTGGATGTTTCTAAGTTAAGGTGTGCTAGACCTGATGAATTTGGAAAAACGCCAGGATATTATATTTCAGCAGATTGGACAAATACAAGACAAAACAAACCTTATTTTGTTCCTGCTTTTAATGCTAATGATAGAACGTCAGCTAACCAAATTATGTATTCAGGGCTTTATTCTCCAGATATGAACTCATATTTTACTCCTGATTGGGCTTCTTGCACAAATTGGGGACTTATTGATGCTAGAATATCGGAATATCATCTTAACGCTATAAGTTCAGGATTTAGTGGATCTTTTATGGTAAATTTTTCTAATGGCATACCAACTGCCGAAGAACGTAGACAAATAGAACAAAGTTTAGCTGATAAATTCACAGGACAAAATAATGCAGGAAAATTCATACTTACATTTTCAGATGATAAAACAAGAACTCCTGAAATACAAGCAATAACTCCTTCAGATTTGGATAAACAGTATTTAGCACTCCAAGAATTGCTTACCAGTAACATTTTAAGCGGTCACAGGGTAACTTCTAAGACTCTTATGGGTATAGATACTGCAAATGGTTTTTCAAGCAATACAGACGAAATTATAAATGCTGCAAATTTTTATTTAAATACCGTTATTAAACCTTTTCAAGATCAATTAGTAAAACAGTTAAGGAAAATATTTCAAATTAATAATATGGATATGCCTGTAAACTTTGTTCAATTAAAACCAATAACAGTTCAATTTGATTCTAAGACAATAAGAGAGGTTATGACGCAGGACGAAATTAGAGAGGAATTGGGACTAGAACCTTTAGAAAAAAATGAAGAAGTTGTGGATGAAAAGGTAGATTTTAGTAAAGTTGGAATGATTGACGGACAACCTGTTTTTAGCACAATAGAAGAGGCTTTAGCAGCTGCAAAAAAAAGGGGATGCGAAGGTTACCACGAACACAATTACGAAGGAAAGACTGTTTATATGGCTTGCGAAGGGCATACAGAAGCAACTGAGCTATCTAAGTTTATTGAAGAATTTGGCGAAGATATACCTGAAGATTGGGAAATGATTGATGAAGAAATAGTAGATGGAGAACATCAAGATTTTGACTTTGAAAAAGAATTAAATGAAGTAGCTAATGAAAAATTAGAATTAGCATCAACAGGTAGAGCTACACCAAATACAAGAAGTGAGCAAGATGGACTTAATAAAAAAGAAAATGCTTTTTATAAAGTTAGATATATTTATACTAAAAATAATGCTTTAAGTCAAAAAGGAGAAACCAGAGATTTTTGTAAATTAATGATGACAGCTAAAAAAATGTATAGAAAAGAAAATATAATAAGTATGAGCAATAAAGCAGTAAATCCAGGTTGGGGTCCTAGAGGTGCAAATACTTATTCTATATGGCTTTATAAAGGTGGGGGTAATTGCCACCATTATTGGAAGCGAAGAATTTTTAAAGCACCTGCAACAGATGAAGGCTTTGTAGTTTATCCTGATAATATAACTTCAGATAAAATTGTTTCAGTTACAAAAGCAAGAAGCGAAGGATTTACAATTAAAAAGAATGACAACTTAGTAGCTAAAGCTCCTAAAACAATGAAAAATGAAGGTTTTTTGGAACCAAGATAATAAACTGACAATCAACAACTTATGGCATACGTATTATTCATATCAGAACAGAAACTAAAAGAATCCACTGCGATCAATTTAAATGTAGATACAAACATATTGCTTCCTTATGTTAGACAAGCACAGAAGCTTTATGTAGAAACTAAGCTAGGAACAGATTTAAACCAAAAGCTAAAAGATTTAATATCAGCAGGAACTATTGGTAATGTAGGTAATGAAGCATACAAGACTTTGCTAGATGATTACATAGGCGATATGCTGCCTAATTGGGCGTTTTACCACGCAGTTCCTTTTCTTAGATTTAAAATTGAAAATGGCAATATTTACTCTAAAACATCAGAAACAGGAACAGCTTTATCAACAGAAGAAAGTCAGCATCTTAGGGAGGAAGTTAGAAATACTGCTGAATATTATACAGAAAGGCTTGTAGAGTATATTTGTAACAACACCTCTAGCTTTCCTGAATATTCAACTAATAGTGGTGCAGATGTTGATCCTGATAAAAACGCATATTACAACGGAATGAACCTTGAAAGACCAATGCGACAAGGAAACAAACTAACTTTAAGAGATTTCTTAGATTCTAGTATATAATGAGAAAACACTATAAAACAAAATCAACAAACATAACTAAGCTTAAATCCTACTTGGAAAAAAAGCCTAAATCTAAAAATAATGACAGATCTAAAAGACACAATACAAGTAGGAATAGCTAACGGAAGTGCAATTGGAGTTTCTTTAGTTGAAGCTAATGAGCTTTTAACTTTTGTTTCTCTGATTTTAGCAATATGTTTTACTATTTATAAATTCATAAAATTTAAAAAATGAAGAAGCGTAAATTAAATAGCACTAATCCTAAGTATAAAAAAGACAAAGAGAAAGATGTTAAAATGCGTAAGGAGTTTGTTATGGAAGTTAAAGGGTGCAAAATCTATAAAGGCTACTATCTCTAATCAAAGTCATATAAACCTCTTGATTATAAGAGATACGTTTACTGAAGACAGTATTATTGGAGAGCTTTTTGTAAATGGAGAAAGGTTTTGTGATACTTTAGAATTACCCTATAAAGATAATCAAAGAAGTATTTCTAGTATTCCTGCTGGAGAATATCCTGTAAGAATGAGATACGCTAGAGAAAGTGCAACTAGAGAATACTTGCACTTATTAGTTCAAGAAGTGCCAAACCGAGATTACATATTATTTCATAGGGGGAATACTGCCAAAGATTCAAGAGGCTGCATCCTAGTAGGCCAAGGAAGCCAACAAGACATTGTTTATAATTCAACTTTAGCTATGGATTTGCTTATGAAAGAAATAATAAATTTGGGTGGCAAGAATATAAAATTAATAATCAAAAATAAATAACTATGAAAAATTACATTATTACTCAGCTTTTATCTTCTAAGAAGGTATGGCTAGGTCTTTCATCAATCTTAGTTCCTATGATTGCAAACTATCTAGGAGTAGATGAAGATTCAGTATCAAAAATTTGGTGGAGTTTAATCGCTATGTTAGGCGGACAATCTTTAGCTGATTTTGGAAAATATAAAAAATAAACAATCCGATTCATATAATAGGTTTAGATTAAAACCTCACGAAGTTATTGCAATACAGAAAATGCGAGAAGCTGACACTAGGAACATCCTAGTTGTTGGCGACTTGCACGAACCATTTTGCCTAGATGGTTACTTAGATTTCTGTTTAGAACAATACGAAACTTATAACTGCAATCAAGTAATCTTCATAGGAGATATTTTGGATAATCACGCCTTTAGCTATCACGAACCTGATCCTGATGGAATGTCTGCAGGTTTAGAGCTTAAAAAAAGTATTGAAAAAGTAGCTAAATGGTATAAAGCTTTTCCTGAAGCTGATATTTGTGTTGGAAATCACGATTTAATGGCTGCTAGAAAGGCAATGACAGGCGGTATTCCTTCAGCTTGGATAAAATCTTACAATGATGTTTTAGGAACACCTAATTGGAATTGGGTTGATTCTGTTGTTTATGACAATGTATTATATGAGCATTACGGACAAGCTCAAACTAAAGCTAAAAACAATTTAATGTCAAGCGTTTGCGGACATATACATACAGAAGCTTATTGTAAATGGTTCGTTGGAAAGCGTTTTAGAATCTTTGGTATGCAAGTAGGTTGCGGAGTGGATAGCTCCACCTATGCTGCTGCTTATGCTAAGAACTTTAAAAAACAAGCTATTGGCTGCTCTGTTGTGCTAAATAATGGCACACTTCCTATAAATCTTTTAATGCCTTTATAATGAAGATAAGCGATTCCACTAAATTATCTTTATTTTACCTTCTATTGATTGTATTAGTTTTACTGCTTAGTTTATAGCCCCGTTAAGCCTTTTTAAGCACTTTCTTTTCTTTTTTATACATATATACTAGACAGCACTTAAAGTCGCTTATCTAGTCAAAACACTATCAACACTTTAATTGTTAATAACTTTGTAAGCAATTAAGTTAATATCATTATAATTTTATATCTTTGCCCTGTCAAACAAAGTAAAATTAAATAAAACTAAAATGTATTCAAATTACACAATGCTAGAAGCTACTAACAAGCAAGAAGCTATTATATCTATATTAGATGTAGTAAAAGAAAACCCTGTATGGCTTAACAAAATATCAGATAGTTTGTTGATATTAGTAAGAAGTATAGAATTAGAACACAAAAAATTCTTATTAGAAAAGTCAGTTGATGAACAAGTAATAGACTTGTTTGTTAAAATCAAAGAGGAATACTATAACTTTAAAGATAATACACAATGGAACTACTAGCACAAGACTTTCACTTTTATAACAACGAAGTGTTTAAAACAATATCTAAACTTTCTCCTGAAGGCTGGTTTACAGATTTAAAGAAAGTAGAGCCAAGCATTAGAATCTTTGGAACACAAGAACAAATCAATGAAGCTTTAGATACTTATATAGAATTAACAGGAATGAATGTTAATGAGTGCCACGATTATAAAGTAGAGCCTAAAGGTTCTTATTGGTATGATAATAGAAAAAGAAGATTTGGAGAGCAAGAAGCTATTGATCAGAATGAAATTGTAGAAAACAAGTTAAAAGAATATAAAGAAAAATATAATAAACTAAGTAATAACAAAGCATTAATAACAACGATATGAAAAAAGAAGAATTAATACACAAAACAATGAATAATTTAAATACTTTTCAATGTTGTGATGGAGAGTTATATTTAAGAGGAATAGATGAATATGGCACGGACTTTCAAGTATGTTTTGATGCATATGACTTCCTTAATTGGATAGACAAAGAACAAATAGAATATATAAAAGAACAATTAATAAAACACATAAAAGAAAAATGAAAACATCAATTGACAGATTTGAATTTGCAAGTTGGTTTGCAGAACACAGACCAAACGATTTTAGTCCAATAGGAAGATTAGAATTGTTTGATATGTTAACAAGCTACGAAGAAGATACAGGAGATGAAATAGAATTTGACCCTATTGCATTCTGTTGTGAATACATAGAATATAAAGATATAGAAGAATTTTGGCTTGATTATGACAGAGCAGATTATCCTGATGAAGAATCTATAATGGATGCTACATTTTATTGGGGGTTTGGAGAATCTTTTATAATACAACAATTTTAAATTAAATTTTGTATTTTTAACACAGTTATTAACTTAATTAAACTAAAATGAAAACGGAAAAAATTAAAGAAAAATATCATCATTACGGATTAGATAAAGAAGATGTATTTAAGCATCAGCATTATGTAATTATTACAAGATCAGGTATAGACAAAATTCAAGCAATAGAAAATATAAGTATTGACTATGAAGTTATCAATTGTGAAAGAGATTTTTGTGTTGTTAAAGCAAATGCTTTAAAAGGAGAAACTTCAATACAAACTTTTGGATCAGCTTTAAAAGGTGGCTTTAAAGATGGTAATTGCAACACTTGGTATGTAATGGAGATGGCAGAAAAAAGAGCAATGTCAAGAGCAGTATTAAAGCTTACAGGCTTTTATGAGCTTGGAGTATTTGGAGAAGATGAATCAGAGGATTTTAAAAAGAAATAGCATAGATAGTGGAAAGGTTAGATATATACAAATTATTAATTTTGCGGTTATACTTTGTGGTTGTATCAATTCCTTTTCACTATCTTTTTTAATAATAAAATAATAAATTATGGAAAGTAATATCCCCAAAAACAGTATTAATACACCTTTAGAAAATGGCGACCAGATTGACTATTTTAGAAAGGAAAACGACAGAGTAAGAGAAAATAATGTAAAACTTAAAATGCAGATTATAGAAGCAACAGAAAAGCTCCAAAGTATTTTAAAAATAATAAACAAAAAATGAGTATAGATTACTGTCATAAGCATCATGAGTATAGAGATACTGACTTTGTAGTTGAGTGTCCTCAGTGTGAAGAAGAACACGAAGTAGCACCTATAATTAATGCAATTTTTAATTTAGGTAAAAAAAAGAATATAAATCAATTAAATAATAAAAATGGAAATAAAAGGAAAATTAGTAAAGAAGCTTCAAGCAGAAGCTGGAACAAGTAAAGCTGGTAAGGCTTGGGAGAAACAAACAGTTGTAATAGACACAGGTAATGATTTTAACAATTTGATCGCAGTAAGTGCTTTTGGAGAAGATAAGATCAATCATCTTAATAAATTAGAAGTAGGTATGGAAGTTACTATTATGTGTAATGTATATTCAAGAGAATACAACGGAAAGTATTATCATAATATAGATGGCTATCACTTTACAAATCAAAGCAATGCTAAAAAGCCAACAGATTTTATAACTTCAGATGATGTCCCGTTTTAAAATGACTGAAGAATTAAATTTTAAAGCATTATGCAGCCTTGCTACAAGAGTGGCAGGGTTGCCTGAAGGCTCACTAGCCTTTAAAAACAGAACTATGAACTTACAAGCAGCCAGAGCTTCGGTTTGTTATATAGCTTTAACAGAAGAAAAAATAAACAGAAATGTTATTGCTGATATTATTGAAAGGGATAGAACTGTAACTTATCACTATGAAAGAACTCACAAAAAGCAATTAAATAAGTGTAAGGTTTATAGAGATACTTTTACTAAGATTTATAAGGAATACAAAAATTTAGATAACGAAAAAGATATATTCGTTGGTAAAAAACATTTGAGAAATTACTTGTTAAAGAATAAAGTAGTTGAATCAAAAAAGCCTGATGTATTACTAGAAGTAAAAAGTGGCGAAGCTATTTGCATTATAAAAACAACTTACTTTGATTTTTCAAATCAATTAAAAAATATTAGTTTTGCTTTAGAGAATTATCACTACACTGTCAAAATTATATAATGGAGAAACCTAACTACTATGCTGTTATTCCTGCTGATGTAAGATATAGTAAAAAGCTTACACCTAATGCCAAGTTGCTTTATGCAGAAATAACAGCCTTGTGTAATATGAATGGAAAATGCACAGCTTCTACTGATTACTTTTGCAAACTTTATGAAGTTAGTAGGGTGTCTATTCAAAAGTGGTTAAAAATCTTAGAAGATAACAATTATATAAGGCGTGTTAACATATATAAACAAGGTAGTAAAGAAATATTAACAAGGGTAATAACTTTGGTTAACAGCCCTAGTAAAGAAAAGTTAACAGATAATACTAATATAAATATAACTAATACTAATCTTACAGATAGTAATAGTAAGGTGCGTTTTAAAAAACCAACTTTAGATGAAGTTAAAAATTATTGTATCTTACGCAAGAATAATATAGATGCAGAAGCTTTTATTGATTTTTATGAAAGTAAAGATTGGTTAGTAGGTAAAAACAAAATGAAAAATTGGAAAGCCTGCGTAAGAACTTGGGAACGTAGAGAAACAAAAAAACCTACAATGAGTAAGATACACCAGCATCTACAGAAAAACATAAATGTAAAAGAAAAACTAAAAAAACAATTTAATGAGATTAATTAAAACAATGTCAAAAGAAGATTTGTTAATGTGTTCAGTAGACTTAGTTAGCAAAACTTATATAGAGCTAGGGCAAAATAATGTTGAAGAAGATACTATTAGCATTATGTCGCAAAGTTTAGCAAAAGATTTAAAAAGAATGTATAAAAACTTTTATTTTGAAGATGCTGAAAATGCTTTTGAATTAGGTGTAAGAAGTCCAAGCACAAGTGATTTCATACATCTTACAGTTCCTGTTTATATGAAGTGGCTGAGAAAACATCAGGAATTAATATGGGATGCAAGAGCAAGAGTTGATAAAGGAGAAAGCATAAAACAAGTTCCACATTATAGACCTGAACCAAAATTACTAAAATGATAGGGTGGGTAATAATAACTGCTATTGTAATGTGGCTAATAAGAGAACTAAGATGAAATTAATTTACAAAAACCAAAAGAAAATGTCATCAAAATTTGGTGGCGATATGTATTATCTGTTTTTCAATGATGGCGAAAAGTCTTATAGAACTTGTATCTATACTGCTTTTAGAAACTATCACAAATGGGAACGATTAATAAAAAACATTTCAAAAGGAGATATTGTTTTAAATTGTGTTGAGAAATCTAAGGGAATGATAGATGCTGATAGCACCCCTAAATATGGCGGCAATATATATGAAAACAATAAGTAAACTAAAAAAAGAATTAGATAAGTGGTTTAGTCTTTATATAAGGTTAAGAGATGCTACTAATGAAGGTATGCTACAATGCACAACTTGCTCAAAGGTTTCCTATTACAAATCAGGTATGCAAAATGGTCATTTCCAATCTAGGCGTTTTATGTCCACTCGTTATGATGAGCAAAATTGTTCAGCACAATGTGTCGCTTGCAATATGTTTCGTGGGGGTGAGCAGTATCGCTTCGCTTTAGCTATTGATGCTAAGTATGGAGAAGGAACTGCTGAAGAATTACAATATAAAGCAAGACAAATTCAAAAGTTTTCAAGAGTTGATTATGAAGAAAAGATTAGTTATTACAAAGAAGCTGTTAAAAACTTAAAAAAAGAAAAAGGAATAGAATAATTTTTTTTATAACTTTGGGCAATGCTAAAAACAATTTATGCTAATCACGAACACCAATCAATTATAGAAGCTTATTTGTTAATGTGCAAAAACTTTGCTGAAGATGTAACTACTCAAACTAGATACAATAACTATTTAGAAGTTATTGATTTAATTACTGAATACTCAAACTCCTATGGTCAGGGATCAAGAGAAAACGGAACTTTTTATGATTGGCTAATGATTATACCTATTAATGTATCAGTAGCAACAAATGGTTTTTTTGCAGGACTTGAAACAAAAAGAAATGCAGCAGTAATAAGAGCATATAAAGTAGTGCTAGAACAGATGTTACAAGAGGTTGCTAATAAGTTGTATGAAGTAGAGCCAAAAAATGACTGAGATATATATTGAAATATCTAAGCTGACAGATAAATTCAGAACTATGGCTTATGGTTTAACAACAGATGAAAATAAGATTAATGAAGCCGTGCAGGAATTAATGCTTTATCTCCTTCAAGCCAACCCTGAAGTGATTAGATCAATTTACGAAAAAGATGGAATACTTGGAATCACTCGTTATGGAGCAGTTGCTTTAAGAAGAGCATTAACAAGCACAAGAAGCAGCTTTTACTATAAGTTTGATAAATACTACACAAGAATAGATAATTATAGCAGCACTATTACTTATGATGTATTAGAAACAGGCGAAGTAATACCTAATAGAAATTTATACAACTTACCTAATGAAGAAATAGATCACACTCACAATAAAAATCTACACAAGCTAGAACTTATTGATGATCAGCTAGATAAGCTAGACAACTGGTATGATAGAGAAATTTTTAAGTTATATTATAGCGGCGAAACTTTAGACTCACTAGCTAAAAAAACAAAGATAAGTAGGAATAGCCTGTTTACAACAATAGACAAAGTAAGAACAATAATAAAAAATGAATTAAATGAAGATGTATGATCCTGAAAAGAATGATAGCTTTGTAATGCAGTTTGGCTTTAGATGTCCAAATTGGCAGCCTAAGACTAAAAACAACTATGTAAAAAAAGCCGATAGAAAAAGTGAATAAATTTTTTGTTCCTAACAAGATTTATGAAGATAGAATAGCGATATGTAGAGGCTGTAAATTCTATGTAAGTTTACTTGGAAATTGCTCCATTTGTAAATGCTTTATGAAAGTAAAGGCAAGAATAAGTAATCAATATTGTCCACAAAAATATTGGGACAAAACAAAAGAAGTAGAAACAACTGAAGAATTACCACAAGAAATGATTACTGAATTATTATATGTTGGAAAAAAATTAATTAAAGGCAGATTTAAAAATCACGAAATAAAAGTAAAAGCAATAACTTTATACAACACAATATATATGACTAATTATAATACAAGAACTAATTGTGGCTCTTGTTTAGCAACTTGTTATGATGGAATAACAAAACTATATAAAAAATACAACAAATGAAAGACTATAAAAAAACACCACAACCACACTATTATACAGGAAAGCTATATGGATATTCAGCCAAAGATATTGTAGATGATTTTGATCTTAGTGCTTGGACTTCACAAGCGGTTCAATATATACTAAGAGCAGGGAATAAAGAAGGTAGCTCATCTGAGCAAGATATACAAAAAGCAATTAATGTATTGCACTTCGAATTAGATAGACTACACGAAAAGAGTAAAACAAGAACAGGGCAATTAGTAGAATGACACTATATAAATGTAAATGTGGAAAAGTAGAAGAAATAGGTAAACAAACTCTAGCGTTAAGAGATGGTAGGTGGCGAACAATTCAAGCTCTTTGTGATTGTGGATTATGGATGGAGGCAGAACCTGAAGAGGGTATGCCGCAAATAAAAAGAACAGAAGAGTCTTTAAACAAAAAGAAAAGACACAATAAGCTATGGGCTGGAGCAAAAGAAAAGCTAATTGGAGAAAGAGGTATTAACGAATCATTTGACTAATGAAAAAAAGAAGATCAACAGCATATATGAAAACACTACAAAGAAAAGGTGTAAAGTATTATTTTGAAAATCCTAATACTAATATACAAGACATAGCAGATAAGTTTAATATAACAAATGAAAGGTTAAGCACAGCTATTAGTAAAGAATTAAAAAAAAGGTTTGATAATAGTTTTGACAGAAGATGTGCTAAACTACTAAACAAATAAAACAATTTTCTATTATATATTATGAAACAACAAGTTAAGATAAATAAGATAAAGCCTAATAAAGATAACCCAAGACTGATAAAAAATGATAAATTTAAAAAGCTAGTAAAGTCTATTCAAGAATTTCCTGAGATGTTAAAGCTAAGACCTATTGTAGTAGATCAAGATATGATTGTATTAGGTGGCAATATGCGACTTAAAGCAAGTAAAGAAGCAGGACTTAAAGAAGTATGGATAGAAATAGCAGAAGGACTTACTGAAGAACAAAAAAAAGAATTTATAGTAAAAGACAATGTAGGCTTTGGAGAATGGGATTGGGATATTTTAGGAAACGAATGGGATAATATAAAATTAGGAGAATGGGGATTGGACGTTTGGCAACCTGAAGAAGATATTAAAGAGATTTTAGAATTTGATGAAAATATTAATTTTTTAGTAAAGTGTGAAAATATACAAGAACTTGAAGATCTTAAAGAAAAATTAAATATAACAGGACAAAAAATGCAATGTAGTATTTTAATTGATAAGTTAAAATGAAAATAGCAATAATAGAAATATATGCAACTAAAAAAATAAATGTTAGGAAATGTATAGATGCTCATTTAAGAAACTCTATTGAACTTTCAAAGTATTTAAACTGCGACTTATTGCTAATAGAAAGTGATTTTTTAAAAGCTTTAAATAAAACTTATGATGTATTAATACTTTCTTATGGTTCAGGATATGCTCCTTTTAATTTAATATCAGAAGTTTTTAAAAAAAATAAAGAAGCAAAAAAGTTTTGGCTTACTAACGAATACAATTTAGTTCCTATTACGCCAATAATGAAATATAAACACTCAATAATTGGCAATTTTGATAAACAACCATATACAAAAAATGTAGAAGATTTTTATACTTTAAATCTAAACTTATTGCTATCAANAGCTCCTAATGAAATTAAAGATAAAAAATATGATTGTATTTANTATGGAACATATAGAGTTTATAGAAGTAAATACTTTGTAAAATACTTACAGAATGAAATTTACTTATCTACTTCATCTAAAAACTTTAAAAAATTTAAACATATAGGTTGTAATCCTAAGTTCATTAGTAAATTAAATTGGGTAGAAGGAAAAGAAACTTTAAATTTATTCAAATATCAGTTATATATAGAAGATGAAAAAACGCACAACAATTTTAACAATTTAGCAAATAGATATTATGAAGCAGGATTTTGTAATAATGTAGTTTTCTTTGATAAGAATTGTAGAAATACTATTGATAAATCAGAATTAAATTATTATAAAGATCAAGTTGAAGATTATATAGTAGAAAATTATCAAGATTTGCAAGACAAAATAAAAGAATGTAATAAAGACTTTAACAAGCATTTAGCAATACAAAAAATGTGGAGAATTAACGAGCTATTATTTAGAAAAAATATGCTTAAAGACTTTAAAAATATAGTAACAAATGGAACAAAATAGAACAAAGATTAACAAAGAAAGACTACTTAAAGCATTAGAAAAAAGTTTAGGTGTGGTAACTACTGCATTAAAATCAACTGATCTATCAAGAACAAACTTTTATAAATGGCTAAAAGAAGATATAGAATTTAAAGCTAAAGTTGAAGAAATTGAAAACATTTCTAAAGACTTTGTAAAGTCAAAGTATTATGAATGTGTTTCAGACAAAGTTCCTTCAGTTGTAATACACGCGGCAAAGACTAAGCTTGGTTGGAACGAAACAAACAGATTAGATATAACTTCAGGCGATAAAGCTATTAATATGCCTGTTATAACATTTGTTGAAACTGATACTGAATAAAAAATACAATCCATTATTCAAATCTGATGCTCGTTATTTTATAATAACAGGCGGTAGAGGATCAGGCAAGTCTTTTGCTGTTACTGCTTTTTTAACTTTGCTTACAATGACTAAGGGTATTAGAATACTCTTTACAAGATTTACAATGGTATCGGCACACTTATCAATTATACCTGAGTTTTTAGAAAAGATAGGGCTATTAGGGTTTGAAAATATCTTTAGTATAAATAAAACAGAAGTTTTAAATACAGCTAACAAATCAGATATATTATTTAGAGGTATAAAGACTTCAGCAGGTAATCAAACTGCTAGTTTAAAGTCTTTACAAGGAATAAGCTGTTGGGTATTAGATGAAGCAGAAGAATTAAT